>Ga0209676_1000551_pt1 | contig 57320 bp, 48 predicted proteins | sample AraplaCvi_mLB_r2_FD_184282 | JGI IMG/M metagenome (GOLD analysis project Ga0209676, IMG submission 184282) | Arabidopsis root microbial communities from North Carolina, USA - plate scrape MF_Cvi_mLB_r2 (SPAdes) (version 2) | ecosystem: Host-associated > Plants > Roots > Endosphere | place: USA... | reverse complement strand
TGTCCATCAGGCCGCCGATGCCGCCCATGTTCTTCATCTGCTGCAACTGGTCGCGGAAGTCTTCGAGGTCGAAGCCCTTGCCCTTCTTCAGCTTCTTGGCCAGCTTGTCGGCCTTGGCCTTGTCGATGTTCTGCTCGGCCTGTTCGATCAGGCTGAGCACGTCACCCATGCCGAGGATGCGCGAGGCGACGCGGTCGGGGTGGAACGGTTCGAGGGCTTCGGTCTTCTCGCCCATGCCGATGAACTTGATCGGCTTGCCGGTGATGGCTCGCACCGACAGCGCGGCACCGCCACGGGCGTCGCCGTCGACTTTGGTCAGTACCACGCCGGTCAGCGGCAGCGCCTCGCCAAACGCCTTGGCGGTGTTGGCGGCGTCCTGGCCGGTCATGGCGTCGACCACGAACAGGGTCTCGATCGGCTTGACCGCGGCGTGCAACGCCTTGATCTCGTCCATCATGTCGGCGTCGATGTGCAGACGGCCGGCGGTGTCGACGATGACCACGTCGATGAACTTCAGCCTGGCTTCACGAATGGCCGCTTCGGCGATGGCCACGGGCTTCTGGCTGATGTCGGAGGGGAAGAAGGTGACACCGATGTCGTTGGCCAGGGTTTCCAGCTGCTTGATCGCCGCCGGGCGGTAGACGTCGGCGGACACCACCATCACGCTCTTCTTCTTGCGCTCCTTGAGGAAGCGCGCCAGCTTGCCGGCGGTGGTGGTCTTGCCCGCGCCCTGCAGGCCGGCCATCAGCACCACGGCAGGTGGCGCAGCGTTCAGCGCGAGGTCTTCGTTGGCCGCGCCCATCAGGCTTTCCAGCTCGGCCTGGACGATCTTCACGAACGCCTGGCCCGGAGTGAGGCTGCGCGACACTTCAGTGCCGACTGCACGGTCCTTGACGCTGTTGACGAAATCCTTGACCACCGGCAGGGCAACGTCGGCCTCGAGCAGGGCCATGCGCACTTCGCGCAGCGTGTCCTTGATGTTGTCTTCGGTCAGCTTGGCCTTGCCGGTGACATGGCGCAGCGTCTGTGACAGGCGGTCGGTCAGGTTTTCGAACATGGTGATCCTTTCAGGCCCAGTAAAAGCCGAGGTTTGTCAGGCGCCCAGGGGGAATGCATACCCGCCAGGCACAGCAAGGCGGCGATTATAGCGAAGTGCGGCGGCGGCGCACACCTTGCTGGCGGCCTGGTAGATATTCGGTGGCCGTGCCGGCCTCTTCGCGGGCATGCCCGCTCCCACAGGTACACCACCACACTGAAGTGCGGCGCGATCCCTGTGGGAGCGGGCGTGCCCGCGAATGGCCTGCCCCCCCTTCAGTCTTCCTTGATCAACGGAATCTATGCCAAACTCCGTCTCTTTAAGGCTCGCCAACCAGGACTTATGTTCTCCTCACCCAGCCTCATCCCCAACCTGATCGCCGCCGGCCTGTATATAGTCGCGGCCATCTACCAGGGCGCTTACCTTGCCCAGAACCGCAAGGCCGACAAGCGCCTGCTTGCCATGCTGGGTGCCTTCGCGGTGCTCGCCCAGGCCGGTGCGCTGTTCTTCCAGCTGATCACCCCGCTGGGCCTGAGCCTGGACTTCTTCAGTGCCGCCAGCCTGATCGCCGTGGCCGTCATCGCCCTGACCCTGCTGGCCTGCTTGCGCATACCCGTGGAAAACCTGCTGGTGCTGCTGTTCCCGCTGGGCGCGGTGACTGCGCTGCTGGCCCAGTTCGCGCCCCCCGGCACAGTGCCGCTGGTAAACGAAGAGCCGGGCATCCTCGCGCATATCCTGCTGTCGATCCTGGCCTACGGGCTGTTCACCATCGCGGTGTTCCAGGCACTGCTGTTGCTGCTGCAGGACCGCCAGCTGAAGAACAAGCACCCGTCCGGGCTGATCCGCAACTTCCCGCCGCTGCAAACCATGGAAAGCCTGTTGTTCGGCTTCCTCTGGGCCGGCTGGTGCCTGCTGTCGCTGTCGCTGATCTCCGGCTGGCTGTTCCTCGATAACCTGTTTGCCCAGCATCTGGCACACAAGACCCTGCTGGCCTGTGTCGCCTGGGTGGTGTTCAGTGTGCTGCTGTGGGGCCGCAGCCGCCTGGGCTGGCGTGGCCACAAGGCCATCCGCTGGACGCTGGCCGGTTTCTGCCTGCTGATGCTGGCCTATTTCGGCAGCAAGCTGGTTCGCGAATTCATCCTGCATATCTGACGGCCACCCATGGATACCCTGCCGTACGCACCGCTATTCGGCACCCTGGCATTGGCGCTGTTGTGGTCGGCGCTGTTCACTGCCGTGGATGCCGCCCGCCTGCAACTCAATGGCGCGTTGCGCGCCGGCGAGGACGGTCAGCCCGTGTTGCCGGCCCAGGCCCTGATGCTGTGCGCCAGCCTGGGCAAGCTGCTGGTGCTGGGCCTGGCATGCCTGGTCGGCCAGCGCCATAGTGGCGAGCACGGCTTCTGGCTGGCCGGCCTGGCCGCCACCCTCGTCCTGCTGGTGTTTGCCGAATACCTGCCGCGGCGCCTGGCCCGGCGCAATCCGCAGGCGTTCGCCAGCCTCGGCGCCAGCCTGCTGAAAGCCCCCCTCGCCCTGCTGCAGCCGCTGGCCTGCCTGCTGGATGGCATCGCCAAGCTGATCCTGCGTCCGTTCCGCGTGCAACCCACGGCCGTGGCCCTGCACCCGCAGGAAGCCGACGAGTTCGACGAGGACGAGGAACACGAAGCACCGCGCCACGGCCTGCTGGACGGCCTGCAGTCACTGAACAAGATGACCGTCAACGACATCCTGGTACCGCGCAACGAAGTGGACGGCATCAGCCTCGACGAGCCGATCGAGCGCATCATCGAGCAACTGATCGTCAGCCGCCACACCCGTCTGCCGGTGTACCACAGCGACATCAACCAGGTTGAAGCGATCCTCAACACCAAGCTGATCAGCCACCTGCTGCCCAAGGCCGAACTCACCCTGGAAACGCTGCTCGGCGCCTGCTACGAGCCTTATTTCGTGCCTGAGAGCACACCCCTGCAAATGCAGTTGCTGAACTTCCACAAGCAGCAGCGCCGCCTGGGCGTGGTGGTGGACGAGTACGGCGAAGTGCTGGGCATCGTAACCCTGGAAGACATCCTCGAAGAGATCGTTGGCGAATTCGAGGATGAACAGAGCCTGGACAACCCCCACGTGCACCCGCAGCCCGATGGCACCTTCGTCATCGACGGCACCGCTTCGCTGCGCGAAATCAACCGCACCCTGGGCTGGCACCTGCCCTGCGACGGCGGGCCGAAAACCCTCAACGGGCTGGTCACCGAAGCGCTGGAGAGCATCCCGGAAAGCGCCGTTTGCCTGAAGATCGGCCGCTATCGCCTGGAAATCCTCGAAACAGAGGACAATTGTGCCAGCAAGGTACTGGTGTGGACCGTGACCCGATAGCTATACTCGGGTCACGCTTACCCAGCCCCGCCGTCCCGCCTGCTACCCGCACCCGGCGCTCCACGGCCAGTCCGCTCCACTGACACGCCCTGCGGTCCTGCTTCAACACCCCGAACAGTGCCCGCCCCGCCCCTATCCCCCTTGGGCTATCGTCAGTCGGGCGCACACAACAACAAAACGCTCCCGCGTCCACGCAGCGGTGCTTGCCTTTTGCCTCGCACGCCCATGGAGCCGGACCAGACTGTTAGGGACCTACTTAATGACAACCAGCAGCACCTATGCCGAAGCGCCTGCCGCGCCGGTCAATTCGCCCGCGCGGGTAGCCACCGCCAGTTTCATCGGCACCGCCATCGAGTTCTACGATTTCTACGTCTACGCCACCGCCGCTGCCCTGGTGATCGGCCCGGTGTTCTTCCCGTCCGGGTCGGGCACCGCGCAGATGCTGGCGGCCTTCCTCACCTTCGGCATCGCCTTTCTTGCCCGCCCGCTGGGCTCGGCGCTGTTCGGTCACTTTGGCGACCGCATCGGCCGCAAGTCGACCCTGGTAGCCTCGCTGCTGCTGATGGGCGTGTCCACCACCGCCATCGGCGTGCTGCCGGGCTACGACAGCATTGGCGTATGGGCGCCGATCATTCTCTGCCTGTTGCGCTTTGGCCAAGGCCTGGGCCTGGGTGGCGAATGGGGTGGCGCGGCTTTGCTGGCCACCGAGAACGCGCCGGAAGGCAAGCGCGCCTGGTTCGGCATGTTCCCGCAGCTGGGCCCGTCGATCGGCTTCCTGGCCGCCAACGGCCTGTTCCTGACCCTGGCCCTGGTGCTCAGCGACGAGCAGTTCCGCGAGTGGGGCTGGCGCATACCGTTCCTGCTCAGCGCCGCGCTGGTACTGGTGGGCCTGTATGTACGCCTGAAGCTTGAAGAAAGCCCGGTATTCGCCAAGGCCGTCGCCCGCCACGAGCGGGTAAAAATGCCGGTGGTCGACCTGTTTTCCAGATACTGGCTGCCGACCCTGCTGGGCGCAGCGGCGATGGTGGTGTGCTACGCGCTGTTCTACATCTCCACGGTGTTCTCGCTGAGCTATGGCGTGACCACGCTCGGCTACAGCCGCGAGACATTCCTGGGCCTGCTGTGCTTCGCGGTGGTTTTCATGGCCCTGGCCACCCCCCTGTCGGCCTGGCTCAGCGACCGCTACGGGCGCAAACCGGTGCTGATCGTCGGCGGCCTGCTGGCGGTGGCATCAGGCTTCACCATGGAGCCGCTGCTGACTTCGGGGTCGACTGCAGGGGTGGCGCTGTTCCTGGCGATCGAGCTGTTCCTGATGGGCGTGACCTTTGCGCCGATGGGGGCATTGCTGCCTGAACTGTTCCCGACCCACGTGCGTTACACCGGCGCTTCGGCGGCGTATAACCTGGGCGGCATCGTCGGCGCCTCGGCGGCACCGTTCTTTGCCCAGAAGCTGGTGAGCATGGGTGGTTTGAGCTGGGTGGGGGGTTATGTGTCGGTGGCGGCGGTGATCAGCCTGATTGCGGTGCTGTGCCTGAAAGAGACCCGCAATACCGAACTTTGAGTGAGTGGGGCTGCTTTGCAGCCCATCGCCGGCAAGCCAGCTCCCACAGGGCCCGCACAGCCCTAAAGCCTCGTGGAGTCCCTGTGGGAGCTGGCTTGCCGGCGAATGGGCCGCAACGCGGCCCCTTGCGATCCCGGATCAGAACTCGACCTTGACCGCCTGCGAAGCACGGGTCGCCTTGGCCCGCGCCGCTTCGACCGACTCGTCACGCGCCAGGCACACGCCCATGCGGCGGGTACCGTTGATTTCCGGCTTGCCGAACAGGCGAATGGCGGTATCCGGCTCGCTCAGCGCCGCGCCCAGGTTAGCAAAGCTGGTCTGCTGCGACTGCCCCTCGGGCAAGATCACCGCCGAAGCCGATGGCCCGAACTGGCGCACCGCCGGAATCGGCAAGCCGAGGATAGCGCGCGCATGCAGGGCAAACTGCGACAGGTCCTGGGAGATCAGGGTCACCAGGCCGGTGTCATGCGGGCGTGGCGAGACTTCGCTGAACCACACCTGGTCGCCCTTCACGAACAGCTCCACGCCAAACAGGCCACGACCACCCAGGGCGTCGGTGACCGCCTTGGCCACCCGCTGCGACTCGGCCAGCGCCTTCGGGCTCATGGCCTGCGGCTGCCACGACTCCTGGTAATCACCCTTCTCCTGACGGTGGCCGACTGGCTCGAGGAAGGTGGTGCCGCCGACGTGGCGCACGGTCAGCAGGGTGATTTCGTATTCGAAGTCGATGAAGCCCTCGACGATGACCCGGCCCTTGCCGGCGCGGCCGCCCTCCTGGGCGTAGTCCCACGACTTCTGCAGGTCGGCATCGCTGCGCAGCAGGCTCTGGCCCTTGCCCGACGAGCTCATCACCGGCTTGACCACGCACGGGTAGCCGACATCGGCCACGGCCTTGGCGTAGTCTTCGTAGGTATCGGCGAAATGGTACGGCGAGGTGGGCAGGTCCAGCTCTTCGGCGGCCAGACGGCGGATGCCTTCACGGTTCATGGTCAGCTGGGTGGCGCGGGCGGTCGGCACCACGTTGAAACCTTCGTTTTCCAGCTCGACCAAGGTGGCGGTGGCGATGGCTTCGATTTCAGGGACGATGTAGTGCGGCTTCTCGGCCTCGATCACGGCGCGCAGGGCTACGCCATCGAGCATGTTGACCACGTGGCTGCGGTGCGCCACCTGCATGGCCGGGGCATTGGCGTAACGGTCGACGGCGATCACTTCGACGCCCAGGCGCTGCAGCTCGATCACCACTTCCTTGCCCAGCTCGCCACAGCCGCAGAGCAGTACACGGGTCGCGGTGGGCGACAAGGGGGTTCCGATACGGGTCATTTCAGGTCCTCGAAGGCGTCCGGGGCCGCACCAGGCTTGGCGCCGCCCGCTGAAAAAGGACCGCTATTCTACACCATCAACCCGCTACGGCGGCCCGCCGGGCGCGAAATGCCATGGCCAGCCACACGGCGGTGACACCGGCAAACTTCGAAGCCATGGCGGTGCCGATCACGGCTGGGGTCAGGGCACCGATCATGCCGAAGAAGATGAAGGTGTCTACCGGGATGCTCAGCGCCGAACTCAGCCACAACCGGTCGCGCAGTGGTCGGCGGGTGATGCTGAACACCAGCCAGTCGATCAGCTCGGAAATGAAGAACGCAGTGGCACTCGCCAGGGCGATAGCCGGCTCCGAGGTGACATAGGACAGCACCAGCGCCACCAGCATGGCGACCAGGGCGCCATGGCCGAAGCGGGTCTGTACCATGTCGCGCAGGATGAACACCAGGCCGCCCCAGGCGGACCAGATGATGTCCAGGTGTGGCGCGCTGGAGAAGGCGTAGTTGATCAGCACTACGCTGCTGATGTAGGCAATCAGATAGAACATGGCGGGTAGTCTGTGGGCAAGCGGCACAGATTACCGCTGGGCCGTTCGCGGGTAAACCCGCTTCGGGGGCTGTCGCTGTACCTGTGGGAGCGGGCGTGCCCGCGAAACGGCAAACGCGGTGCATGGCACCGGCTCCGCCGGTGTTCGCGGGCACGCCCGCTCCCACAAGGGACGGTGAACGCTCTCGAACATTGTTCCCTGTGCGACAGCGCAGCCCAGAGGGCTAGGTAATCTCCCACAGGGAATGCGTCAGGCCTGGAGGATGAGGCCGGCAGCCACTGCCCGTTCATGGCAGCGCTTGAGCACCGCCCGGCGCTCGTCGTTGTCCATCCGCCCCCAGCGGCCAATCTCGGCCACGGTTCGCTGGCAACCGGTGCAGATATCCTGCTCGTCCAGCGCGCAAATGCTCACGCACGGCGAGGCGACCGGCCGTTCTACCCCATCACTCATCGTCAACCACCAATTCCCTCGCATAACGCTGGGCATTGTGCACGTAATGCGCGGCGCTGGCTTCCAGCATGCGTTTCTGCTGCTCGGTCAGCTCGCGCACCACCTTGCCCGGCGAGCCCATTACCAGCGAACCGTCGGGGATCTCCTTGCCTTCTGCAATCAGCGCATTGGCGCCGATGATGCAGTGCTTGCCGATGCGCGCGCCATTGAGGATCACCGCGTTGATACCCACCAGGCTGTAGTCGCCCACCGTGCAGCCATGCAGCATGGCGTTGTGGCCAACGGTCACGCCCTTGCCCAAGGTCAGCGGCGAGCCCATGTCGGTGTGCATCACCGTGCCATCCTGCACGTTGCTGCCCTCGCCAATGTCGATCAGCTCGTTGTCCCCGCGCAGCACGGCGCCAAACCACACGCTGGCGTTGGCCTGCAGGCGCACATTGCCGATCAGCGTGGCGTTGGGTGCGGCCCAACTGGTGGGGTGGCTCTCGACCCGCAGGTCACCCAGGCGGTATTTCATGCTTGCTCCTCAGGCTGCAATGCAGACGACGGGGTTGGCCCCGCTCAGTTTCCGATGTAACGCTCCGGGGGCTGGTGCAGGCTGATGCCGGCATCGAACAACAGGTTGACCAGTTCGACGATCATGATCGCCGACAACCCCCAGATCTTGTATTCGCCATACCGATAGCTAGGGACGTACCAGCTGCGCCCCTGGTAATCGATACGGTGGGTATGGTCGCGCGGATCCTGGCGGAAGAACTCCAGCGGCACGGTGAATACTGCCGCGATCTCGGCATCATTGGCGCGGTATTCGACAAAATCGGGGATAAGACCGACGAATGGCGTCACTTTCAGGCCATGCAGCGAAATCAGCGGGCTGAGCGGGCCGATCACTTCCACCAGGCCTGGCGGCAGGCCGATTTCTTCTTCGGCTTCGCGCAGCGCGGTGAACACCAGGTCCGGGTCTTCCGGGTCGCGGCGGCCACCGGGAAAGGCCACTTCGCCGCCATGGGTGGACAGGCCCTTGGCGCGCAAGGTCAGGACCAGTTCGGGCGCTTCGCTGCGGGTAATGGGCAAAAGGACCGCCGCTTCGGGGAACCGTCGGTCGGTTTCCAGTGATGCGGGTTGGTGGTTGCTCATTCGGCGAAGTAGCTCGTCCAGCATTGCGCACGCTCGTATTCAAGGCCTGCCTTGCATGATGCACCAAAGGCGCGAAGCACCCAAGCCCTGTGCGCTTGCGGCAAACCGACCGTCGCGCCAAGATAAACCTGAGCAAAGGGAACCCCAAATGAAATACTGCAGCGCCTGCGGCCAGCCGGTCACTCAGCGGATCCCCGAAGGCGACAGCCGCCTGCGGTATGTCTGCGAGGTTTGCCAGACCATCCATTACCAGAACCCCAACATCGTAGCCGGCGTGTTACCGACCTGGGGCAGCCAGGTGCTGCTGTGCCGGCGCGCCATCGAGCCACGGCGCGGTTTCTGGACCTTGCCTGCCGGCTTCATGGAAAACGGCGAAACCCTCGACCAGGCCGCCCGTCGCGAAACCGTCGAGGAAGCCTGCGCCCGGGTTGGCAGCATGAGCCTGTACCAACTGTTCGACCTGCCGCACATCAACCAGGTGCATGTGTTCTTCCGCGCCGAGCTGGCAGACCTTGATTTCGCTGTCGGCGTCGAAAGCCTGGAGGTGCGGCTGTTCGAAGAACATGAGATACCGTGGGGCGAGCTGGCTTTCCGCACCGTCACTCGCACACTAGAATGCTACTATCACGACCGCATCGGGCAGCACTACCCCATAGGCCATGAGTACCTGCCGCCGATGAACGTCTCTACCACTACCTAGAAGCTTTCAGGGATACCGTTACATGCGCTGGTTGTTTGCCCTTTTCTGCCTTTGCGTTACCTCGGTGTCCCAGGCGGCCTTCACCGAGACCATCATCCGCAAGCCCCAGCCGGCAGTGCAAACACCCTCGCCTTCGCAGCAGGCCATGCAGCCGCTGATCGACAAGGTGCTGGTGATCAAGTCCGAACGCCGCCTGCAGCTAATCAGCCGCGGCGAACCGCTGAAGACCTACCGCATCTCGCTGGGCAAACAGCCAAAAGGCGCCAAGGAGCGCGAAGGCGACAAGAAAACCCCCGAGGGCCTGTACTGGCTGGACTGGCGCAAGCAGAGCGACCGTTTCAACCTGGCCATGCACATCAACTACCCGAACATCAACGATGCCGCCCGTGCCAGCCGTGAAGGGGTGAGTGCCGGCAGCATGATCATGATCCATGGCACGCCGATCAACGACGAATACCCGGAGTGGTACTTCCATACCCTGGACTGGACGGATGGCTGTATTGCCATGCGCAACCGCGACATGCAGGAAGTGTGGGACCTGGTGCGGGATGGGACGTTGATCGAGATTCGGCCTTGAGGCTTGCCGGGGCATTTCAGGCGCCTGCAAGGTCGAGCGCCCCCACTCAAGACTCAAACCGATCACCTCCCAGCCTTCATGCAATCTCCACGTATTTCCCCTTACCAGCGCAAGTCTCGCTGCCCGGCCAACGCCTGCGGCCCAAGCCACTGCGCCCCACGTAGCAAAGGTGTCAGCGCCGCTTCTGGCAGCAACTCGAACACTACCTGCGCCCGGCGCCCTGGCAGGTCGGCATCCACGGCCAGTTGATGCTGCCCCTGCTGCTGCAACTGCCCACGCAGACGCCAGCCGCGCTCGCAGTCCATTTCCAGCCAGCCCTGCCCCAGGCCGAGCGACCAGGGCTCGCTCAGGGCCAGGTCGGTAACCGTCAAGCGTCCTTCGCTGGCACGGCATCGGCCCCCTGCCCCCTGAATTCGCAATACTCCCTGCCACTGGCCCGCCAGGCGGTAATCCATCGGAGCTGTCGCCTGGGCGCCCGCCGCAGAGGCGGTGAGCCGCCAGCGCCAAGGCCAGCCTTCAGCGCGCAACTGCCAGGCCTGGCCCTGGAAGCCCAGCTGGGCGTTCACCTGCAAACGCCAAGGTTGCACCGTCCACTGCAAAGGCCCGACCGGGCCCAACTGTCGGGCCTGGCCTTGCCACAGGCTGCCACTGGCGTCACGCCCTGGCAGGCCGAACGCACGCACCACCCAACTGGCCGGTAGCTCAACCAAAACCGATACCACGAACACCAGTACAAACCACACCACGCCCTTGCGGCTCATGGCTGCATCACCAGGTTGAAGCGCAGGCCCTTGCCATCCTGCTCCAGCCCCCATTGCAGTAGCTGTGCACCTTCTGCACGCAGGCTTTGCAACCAGCCTTGCAGCACGCGCTCGTCGGTCACCTGCCCACGCAGTTGCCAGGTCTTGCCCTGCGCATCGACCTCGGCCAGTTCGATCTGTCGCGCCTGGGCCGACTGCCGTAGGCGCTCCAGGTTCAACCCCGGGCCGCCTTGCAGGCTGGCGGCCTGTTCGGCCAGCCCGCGCCACTGGCTGAGCTCGCGCCATTGCGCGAGGCCTGCGCGCAGGGCCAGGAAGGCCAGCAACAGGGCAATCAGTGCCCAGGCGAACTTCAAACGATGACGCTGTACCCAGTCCCGGTTCATGAGGCCGCTCCCAGGTCGAACACCACCTGGCCATCCTGCACCTGGACGGAGGCGCCGGCAGCCGTGGCCATATCGCTCCATGGCGGCGCACTGCCCTCGCCCTCCAGCCGCAGGTGCCAGCGCTGGCCATCGAAGCGTACCGCTTGCAGGCGCCAGCCGGGGTGGTCACGCAGCCAGCCCTGCAACGCCGCCTCCAGGTCTTCGAGCTGGCGCGTGCGCAGTTGCTGTTGCAGTTCACTTTCGCGCAGGCGCTTGAGGGCTTGTGCGGCGTGCCGAGGGCCGTCCTGCTCACCGGTCACGGCAATGACCTGGCTGCGCCAGCGTTGCGCCTGGCCCCACTGCTTGCTCAACCACAGCCCGGCCCACACGGCAGCCAGTACCAGGCAAGCCGCGAGCAGCCGTTGCTGCGGCCGGGAAACCACCGGCAGCGAGCGCACCTTGCGGGTGCGTTCGAACAGGCCGGGCAATGTATCGAGCGCTGCCAACGAACTGGGCCAGTCGCCGCTCAGCACCACCTTTGGCAGCTCCGCCCACGGTTGCCGTGGCAGCTCGCCCAGTGCATCCGGCCAGGCCAGCCAGTGTTCTTGCCTGTCTTCGCCCAGCCCTTTGTAAAAACACACGCCGGGGGTGCGCTGCCATTGCCAGGCACGGCCTGCCTCTGGCGGTGGCAGCAGCTGTAGTTCTGCCCAGCACCGAGCCACCTGCAAGCCCCATTCGGCGCACTGCCCTCGCCAGTCGTCCAGTTGCTGACGGGCCACCACCAATAACCGCAGATGCCCAGGCTCGCGAGCCAGGCAGGCGCATGTCACCTCGTCGGCGGCCTGCAGCAAGCGGTCTTCGAGCAACAACGGCCATTCTTCACGCTTGAGCCCGGGCGGTGCCGGCACGCGGAAATAGCTGCAGGCCTCGGCAGGCAGGACCAACGCCACACGGGCCTGCAGGTTCGCCGGCGGCTCGCCCTGCCCATGGCGTTGCACAAGACCGCCCTCAGCCAGGGCCCAGTGCCAGACAACGCCCGGTCGCAGCAACAGCCACGATCGGGCCGGGGTGCGCCGCCCCCATTCAAACTTCATGAGCGCCCCCACGGGAGGGCGAAGGTGCAGACATAGGGTGCTCCGTCACGCTGCAGTTCCAGACGCACGCCACGGCCGGGGTGCGCCGGTTGGTCGGAAGGCCAGGCCAGCCAGAGGCCGCCCTGGTAATACAGGACATTCATGGCGCTGACCCGCTCGAGCCGTTCGCGCTGCACCCAGCGCGGGGCTGCAGCGGTGTACAGGTCGGCCGAGCTTTCAAGCAACAGGTGCTGCTCGCGGGCTTCAAAGCGCAGGCGTTGGCGTTGCAGGCGCGAACCACCCTCGGCTTCCGGCAGGCCGGTGCTGGCCACCCACTGCAACTGGTTGCTGGCGGGTTGCCAGTCCAGCCAGCGGCTGGCCAATGGCAGGCGCTGGTCGTAGACGCGGCGCAGTACCGGGCTGTCGAAGCGGCGTTCCAGGGCCAGGCAGAAGTCCAGGACCGAGGTTTGCTGGGTGGTGACTTGCAGGCGTTCGCGGACCCTGAGCCAGCCGTTGACCAGGGCGGCGAGCATGATGCCGAGCACGGCAGTAAGTGCCAGCGCGACCATCAGCTCGATCAGGGTAAAGCCGGCCTGGCGGTGCTTGCTGGGCTGGGTCCCGGGCCGACGGGTATGCGCCCTCTCTGTGGGAGCGGGCGCGCCCGCGAACACCGGCAAAGCCGGTGCCATACACCGAGTCGCCTGCTTCGCGGGCATGCCCGCTCCCACAGGGGCAGCACAAGCTTCACAAGCTCTGGAACTCATGGCAGCTCCAGGGGCAGGCACCTGCACGGGGTGGAACGGGGCCTCTGTGGGAGCGGGCGAGCCCGCGAACACCGGCGAAGCCGGTGCCATACACCGAGTCGCCTGCTTCGCGGGCATGCCCGCTCCCACAGGGGCAGCACAAGCTTCACGATCTCTGTAACTCATGAGCACTCCAGGGGCAAGCATCTGCACGGGGTGGAACGGGGCCTCTGTGGGAGCGGGCGCGCCCGCGAACACCGGCGAAGCCGGTGCCATACACCGAGCCGCCTGCTTCGCGGGCATGCCCGCTCCCACAGAGACCGCGCAAGCATCACGAGCTCTGTAACTCACTGCTGATCCAGGGGCAGGCACCTGCGCGGGGTGGAACTGGGCCCCTTTGGGAGCGGGCGCGCCCGCGAACACCGGCATAGCCGGTGCCATCCACCGCGTCGCCTGATTCGCGGGCTCGCCCGCTCCCACAGGGACCGTGTGGGCTTGTCGGCTTGTGTGAGTCATGGCCGCTCCAGGAACACGGTGTACTGGCCAAGCGGCAGGCGCTGGTCGCGGTCGGCGAACAACAGCAGTTCGCCGCGGCGCAGGTCGCGTACGCCAGTGCGGCGCAGTTGCAATTGCCAATGGCAGCGCTGGCCGCCCTGGCTCAGCTCACCGCCCACCTGGTTTTCGGCAGGCCAGTACTGCTCGACAGCAAAGCGGGTTTGCAGTTCGCGCGCGCACAGCAGGCCGAGGCGATGCTGTTGCAGGTTGTCCTGCACGGCCAGACGCTGGCGCAAAACCTGGCTGGTGATCACGGCCAGCACTGCAGCAATCGCCAGGGCGACAGTTACTTCCAGCAGGGTGAAACCACGCTGATGCTGCCTCATGGCCCCACCTGCAACCGGCCATCACGGCCCCACGCCCATTGCTGGCTGCCATCGGCCCATTGCCAGCGCACCTTACCCGGCTGCGCCCAGCCATGCGGTGTGAACAGCAGGCGCGGCTGCGGGCTGGCAGGCCAGTCCGGCCGCAGACCCTTGGGCCAGTCGCCAAGCGCGACCGCTTCGGCCACCCAGGCATTGCCTTCGCGCCGCACGAACTCCGGACGCTGGCCAGTCCAGCGCAGCCCGCGCAGTTGCCCGGCATGCCGCGCCAGCGCGGCCTGGCCGCGGGTCTCGGCCACCAGCCGTTGCAGGGCCTGGTCGACACTGGCCTGGCCGTTGCCGAGCCCGGCCACCGCCAGCCCGGTCATCAGCCCGGCGATGGCCAGCACCACCAGTAGCTCGATCAGGCTGAAACCGCGCTGACGACGCACCCGTTACAGTTCCCAGTTACCCAGGTCGGCATCCTGGCCTTCGCCGCCAGGCAGGCCGTCGGCGCCCAGCGAGTACACATCGACCCGGCCGTGCTCGCCGGGCATGCGGTACTGGTATGGGGTGCCCCACGGGTCTTCGGGCAGGCGGCGCACGTAGCCGTCACTGCGCCAGGCGCGTGGCAGCGGCTCCTGGGCCGGCTTTTTCACCAGTGCGGCCAGGCCCTGTTCGCTGCTGGGGAAGCGCAGGTTGTCCAGCCGGTACATGTCCAGCGCCTGCTCCAGGGTGGCCAGGTCGGCCATCACCTTCTGTTTCATGGCTTTGTCCTGGTTGCCCAGCACGCTGGGCGCGACCACGGCGATCAGCAAGCCGATGATGAAGATCACCACCATGATTTCCATGAGGGTGAAACCGCGCTGGCGGTTGCGTCGATGCTGCATGGCAAAACTCCTTGTCTTCACAGTTGCAGGCCCTGGTTGAGTTGCATGATCGGCAGCAGCACCGCCAGCACGATGAACAGCACCACGGCGCCCATCACCAGGATCATCAGGGGTTCGAACAGCGCCATGGCGGTATCGACCTGGCGGGCGAAGCCGCGCTCCTGGTCGTCGGCCACGCGCTCGAGCATGTCGGCCAGGGTGCCGCTGGCCTCACCGCTGCCGACCATGTTCACCAGCAGCGGCGGGAATTGCTGGCTGGCATCCAGCGCGCGATGCAGGCTGGTGCCGCCCTGCACCTGCTGGCGCACCTGCTCCATGGCCAGGCGGATGCGCCGGTTGCCAACGGTTTCGGTGGCCACTTGCAGGGCTTCGAGCAGGGCCACGCCGCTGCCGCTGAGAATCGCCAGGCTGCGTGCCAGGCGGGCGCTTTCCAGCACCTGCAGCAAACTGCCGATGCGCGGCAGGCGTAGCAGCACCTGGTCACGGCGCAGGCACCAGTGCGGTTTGCGCAGTAACCAGCCACCGACCACACCAAGTAACAGCGCCAGCCCCAACAGCCAGGGGCCGGCGTGCACCAGCCCCTGGCTGAGACCGATCAGCAACGAAGTAATCAGCGGCAGGCTTTGCCCGGCGTGGGCAAATTGTTCGGTGAGCTTGGGCACGACGAAGGTCATCAGGCCGACCACCACGGCAAGTGACACGCCCATTAGTACCGTGGGGTAAATCAGTGCAGTGCGCGCCTTGTGCTGCTGGCGTTGTACCTGCTCCAGGTGATCGGCCAGGCGGGTCAGCACCTGGGCCAGGCGCCCGGAGCGCTCGCCGGCTTCGACCAGCGCGCAGTACAGACCGGTAAACGGTGCCCCCTGACGCGCCAGGCTGCGGGCCAGGCCCAGGCCTTCGGCCAGCGAACCGCGCAAGGCCACCAGCACACTGTGCAGGGCGGGCTGGCGCAGCTGCCGTTCCAGGGTGGCCAGGGCGTCGACCAGCGGGATGCCGGCACCGGTCAGGGTGGCCAACTGGCGAGTCAGTTCGCACAGCTGGGCGCGGCTCAGGCGCTGGCGCCGGGGTTGCCGGGTGCCAGCTTCGTGACGCATCAACCGACGGGCAAACAGCCCCTGCTCACGCAACAACTGACGCGCATGACGTTCGCTGTCGGCCTGCAAGCTGGCCTTGTGGGTCTTGCCGGCGAGGTCGACGGCCTGGTAGCGATAGGTCGGCATGGCTCAGCCCTGCACCACACGCAGTACTTCGGCGAGGCTGGTCTCGCCACGGGCCAGGCAGTCGCTGGCCATCGCCACCAGGCTCTGCCGGCGTTCGGCCAGGTAGTCCTGCATGGCCAGTTCACTGGCGCCGTCGTACAGCAGGCCGATCAGCCCGGCGTCCAGTTCGATGAATTCATACAGGCCCAGGCGCCCGACATAACCGCTGCCCTGGCACTGTTCGCAGCCCACCGCGTGGTAACTGCTGCCCAGCGCCGCCAGTTCCGGCCACAGGTCGCGTTCCGCCTGCTGCAGCGGGTGCGCCACGGCACAACTGCACAAGCGCCGCACCAGGCGCTGGGCCAGCACGCCGCGCAGGCAGGAGGCGATCAGGAACGGTTCGATGCCCATGTCACGCAGGCGGGTCACCGCGCCCACCGCACTGTTGGTGTGCAGGGTGGACAACACCAGGTGGCCGGTAAGGCTGGCCTGTACGGCGATCTGCGCGGTTTCCTGATCGCGGATTTCGCCGAGCATGATCACGTCCGGGTCCTGGCGCAGGATGGCGCGCAGGCCGCTGGCGAAGGTCAGCCCGGCGCGCGGGTTGATGGCGGTCTGGCCGATGCCGGCGATAGCGTATTCCACCGGGTCCTCGACCGTGAGGATGTTGCGGCTGCCGTCGTTGAGGCTGTTGAGGCTGGCGTACAAGGTAGTGGTCTTGCCCGAACCGGTCGGCCCCGTGGACAGCACGATACCGTTGGGCCGCGCCAGGCAACTGCGCAGGCCCTGCAGCACCGCCGCCGGCATGCCCAGGTTGCCCAGCGCCAGCAGGCTGGCCTGCTTGTCGAGCACACGCATCACCACCCGTTCGCCGTGGATGCCGGGCAGGGTCGAGACCCGCACATCCACTTCGCGCCCCGCCGCGCGCAGGGTGATACGGCCATCCTGGGGCTGGCGCTTTTCGGCGATGTCCAGACGGGCCATGACCTTGATCCGCGATACCAGCATGGCCGACAGCGCACGCGGTGGGCGCAACACTTCGCGCAGGTGGCCATCGACCCGCAGGCGCACCACCAGGCTCTGCTCGAAGGTTTCTATATGAATGTCCGAAGCGCGCAGGCGCAGGGCCTGGCCGAACAGGCCGTTGATCAGGCGGATTACCGGGGCTTCGTCGTCGCTCTCCAGCAGGTCCTCGATGCGCGGCATTTCGCTCATCAGGCTGTCCAGGTCGACCTGGTCGCCGATGCCTTCGATCAGCGCCTCGGTGGCAGCATCGCCGGCCTGGTACAGCTGGCCGAGGCGTTCGTCGAACAGCCCAGGCTCCAGGTACTCGATCAGGCTGGGCTGACCGTGCACGCGCAGCAGCTCCTGCAACTGGGCGCTGTCGGCGTCGTGCCGCAGCCACAGCTGCCAACCCTGCTCCGCCGGGGCCATGGCCACCCCGCTCTGCCGCGCCTGGCGATAAGGCAGCATCACCAGTTACCGCCTTCCAGCCGTGCGCGGCTGGAGGGAAATACCTGCAGCAGTGGCGTAGCGCCTTGCGCATCAGCCAGGTCAGGCAACTGCAGTGGCGTGGTCTGCTGCAAGGTACGGTACTTGGCTTCGCTGAGCCCGGCCAGGCTCGGCCCGTCACGCAGGATGCGCGGGCGGATGAACACCATCAGGTTCTGCTTGGTGTTCTTCGTGGCGTCGGAGCGGAACAGCCGGCCCAGGTAAGGGATATCGCCTAGCAGCGGCACGCGCTGGTCGCTGGTGCTCAGTTCGTCGCTGATCAGGCCGCCGAGGATCACCAGGCCGTTGTCCTCGACCATGACCTTGGTCTTGATCTCGCGCTTGTTGGTGATCACGTCGCTGGCAGCCGTGGACTCGGCAATCGACGACACCTCCTGGACAATATCCAGGCGCACGCTGTTGTCGATGTTGATCTGCGGCTTGATGCGCAGCTTCACCCCGACTTCCTTGCGCTCGATGGTCTGGTACGGGTTGGCGTTGCTCTGCGTCACCGAACCGGTGACGAAGGGCACTTCCTGGCCAACCAGGATCGACGCCTCGGCGTTGTCCAGGGTCAGCAGGGTGGGCGTGGACAGCAGGTTGAAGCCGCTCTTGCCCTTCAGCGCGTTGACCAGCATGGCGAAGTTGAAACCGCCGCCGAAATGGCCGATACCCGCCATGGCGCCGGTGGTGCTGGACAACAGGTCGCTCAGGGCCTCGTTGTCACCACTGGCGGCGGCCCCGGCGATGTTGGCAATGTTCACCCCGTTGCTGCCGAAGTTGACGATGCCGGCACCGAACTTCTCGTCGGCGAACAGCCACTGCACGCCCAGTTCCTGGGCGCTGCTGTCGGACACCTCGGCGATGATCGCTTCCACCACGACCTGGGCACGGCGGATGTCCAGCTGCTCGACGATGGCGCGGTAGGCGGCCAGCTCGCTGTCGGGGCCGACCATGACCACGGCATTGGTGCCTTCTTCGTATTCCAGGCGGATGCCCGAGCCCCCGGCGGCAGCCACCACGGGCCGGTCCTTGCCCTCGCCTTCGCCCGCACCTTCCGAGGGCGCCATGCCTTCCTGGCTGAGCCCGCGCAACACCTTGACCACTTCGCCGGCATTGGCATGGCGCAGGTAGATGACCTGGGTACTGCCACTGCCTGGCGCCTCCTGGGGGCGGTCGAGCTGACGCAGCAAGCTGTCGATACGTTCCAGGTTGCTGCGCCAGTCGGTAATTACCAACTGGTGCGCCGCCGGATAAGGTGTGATCACACCGACCCGTGGGTCGATCAGGGGCTTGAGAATGCCTAGCACCTGCTCGCTGGCGGCGTTGCGTACATTGAATACCCGAGTAGCCACGCTGTCGCTGCCCTCCCCCTGCTGCCCCCCCGCTTCCACCGGCACAGGCTCCAGGCGAGCGGCCTGGTCGGGAACGATCTTCACGCTGCCGTTGGGCAGGTCGACGGTGGCATAGCCCTGGGCGCGCAGCTGGGCCAGGAAGATGTCGTAGATGGCATCGGCGTCGTGCAGGTCGACGGTGCGCACGGTGACCTTGCCCTTGACCCGGGGGTCGACGATGAAGGTGGTGCCGGTGATACGCGACACGCTGTCGATGAACTCGCCCAGTTCGGTGTCGACGAAGTTCACCTCGTACATCGGCGTGCCGTTGTCATCGAACACCGGCTCTTCAGCCCAAGCCATGGACAGCGCCAGGCTCAGCGCGGCCGCTACGCAATATCTGACAGGCATCGTTCATCCTTGCCGCTTGAAGCCGGTCACGGCGGGGCGTGGCGGCCAGGGCAGGCGTTCACGCCGCCCCTGGTTGTTGAAAATCAGGCCATCGCTGTCGATGTCCTGCAGCACGATCCCTGGCGCCAGGCGCTGGCCGCGGGCCAGGGTGCGCACCTGCTCGCCATAGCGCAGCACCACCACGCTGGCGGCCAGTGGCTGAGCCTTGAGGCCACCCAGGTATTGCAACGGCAGGCGAGTGATGGCGATGGCACCGTCGTCGACGGGCACCTGCCAGTGGCCGACCATCAAGCCCGGCAGCGGTTTGTCGGCCGCTGCGGGCGCAAAGGCCGGTTGCGGCTGGCGGCCCAGTTGCAGCACGCACTGCGCGCCTAGCCAACCGGCCAGGGTCAGGCCAGCACCCGTGAGCAGGCGCGAGGCGAGCGTCACGAGGCCAGCTGCCTTGGGTGCCAGCCCGGGTGCCCCTGCACGTAGCGCACTTCGGGCAGTTGCAGCGGCGCCAGTTGCCAGTCGCTCGGCTGCCGCGCGAGCCAGGCTTCGACCCGCTGCCACAACGGCTCGCCGGCCTGGGTCTCGAACTGCAGGCCAAAGGTGCGGCACAGGCCCTGCACCGGCTCCAGGCCACTGATGCGCTTGCCTTGCGGGCTGTAGCTGACACGCCAGGCCTGGCCCTGCCAGCGCGGCAGGTCCTGGCTGTTGTCCAGCAGCAGTGGGTCGCCGAACAGCTGCTCCGCAGCGTTTTCCAGAACCTGCTCGACCTGCCGGGCCGGCGCTTCGACCACCGGTGCCGGGTAGCCACCGGTAAGGCTGATCAAGTGTTCGCGGGTAATGGCCGCCCCGGCGGGCAGCGGGTAGTCGTAACGCAGGCCCGGCAGCAGTACCGGCATGCTGCTGTCCTCGGCCAGGGCCTGATGCAGCAGGCGGTCCCAGCTGCCGCCTCGGGTGTCGCGGCGCCACAGCGCCTGGGGCGCGCGGGCCAGCGGTTGATCGAGCCAGGCCGCGTGGCTGGCGCGCTGCTGGCGCAGTTCTGCCTGCAATACCCCGACACGCTGCCGCGCGGCGGGTGCCAGCTGTTGCTCGAAGGCCGGATAGAAACGCCCGTCGAACTGCCACAGCCCGGCCACGCGCTGGCAGCGCAGGCGGAAGGCGCCGCTGCCCCGACAACCGGCGAACAGCACCGGTACCTGGCGGCCGCTGGCCTGGCTCACCTCGACCGGCGCTGGCCACAGGTCCTGGCCACGCGCGCACAGCAGCACGTCGATCTGCGGCACCCGCTCGGCCAGCCACAGGCCCGGCCCGGTACCGACATCGGCCATGGCCACCACCAGGTCGGCCTCGCGTCGGGCCTGTTCGAACACCGGCTGCAACGACTGATACCACTGTTTGAGCGAGGCTTTCTGGTCCTGGGCATAGGGGTCGGTCACGCCAACCACGGCAATACGTGCGCCGCCACGTTCGAAGAGGTGCAAGGCATCCAGGCCCAACGCCTGACGTTGCGTGTCCGCCAGCCCGGCGCCCAGGGTAACGGCGCTAGCCTGGCGATAGAGCGCCGGGCTGCGCTGTGGCCACAGCACGCGCTCATCGCTGCTGACCCGCGCTTCGATGCCCAGCAGCTGGCTGCCCTGCAGGCCGCTTTCGCCCTGGGTCAGGTAGGCCAGGCCACTGCCATTCCAGCCTTGGCCGTTTTCCAGGGTCAGGCTGTTGCCCGCCCCAGCCTCGCCGCGCAATTGCTCCAGCAACGCCGCCAGCACCGCATAGCCGCCCAGTTGGGCAGATGCAGCCTGGCTGGCATCGAGCAGTGGCGCCAGCCGCGGGTCGGCGATACTGGCGCTGCTGCCGGTCATCCATGGGGCACGGCCCAGGTGGCTGACCGGCCCCAGGCGGGTGGCCGGCACCACGGCCTGGCCAGGCTGGCGGGCATCGAGGGTATCGGCCACGTACAGCAGGTCGAGGCGGGCGCTGCCGCCCTGCTGCCCAGGAAAGGCGGAGCAGGCGCCGAGCAACGGTGCCAAGGCACCGACACCCATCCAGCCAATCACTTCGCGCCTGTGCACACTGCTTGCCATCGAACCTGCCATCCTTATCCATGTTCATTCAGGGACCCGGATGTTGCGGCGTTGGCATTACAGTTTGATGGCAGAAATCAGACAGCCATTCCAAATTGTTCTGTAGGGCACACTTCTAAGAGCGGGTTGTTTTAAACCCTCCTTAACATTTCTGCCAAGGAATCATCATATTTGCGCACTAAAGTCGCGGTTTCCTCCAACTCAGCCAACATAAGGACACCCTGATGAGTCGAGATACCGGCGACAACCTGGACCGGAACCAAAGCGGCAACCTGCCGATGGCCAACGTCATGGACGCCTACCTGAGCCGCCGCAGCGTGATACGCGGCAGCCTGGGCGCCGCCATCGCCATGATTGCCGGTACCGGCCTGACAGGCTGCTTCGACGGTGGTGGTTCCGATCACGATGATCCGGTCACCGAGCCGCCCGTGACTGAACCGGAAGTGCCGAAACTGGCACTGGGCTTCCAGTCCATCCCGGGCTCGCGCACCGACGCCTGCGTGGTTGCCGCCGGCTACAGCGCCTATGTGCTGGCGCCTTGGGGCACGCCGATCAACAGCAACGGCAACCCGTGGAAGTCCGACGGCAGCAACACCTCGACCGACCAGGCCAACGCCATGGGCATGCACCATGACGGCATGCACTTCTTCCCCATCAACGGCAGCTCCGAAGACGGTCTGCTGGCGATCAACTTCGAGTACATCGACACCGCCGCCCTGCACCCGGCCGGCCCGACCACCGATATCAACGGCAAGCGCCCGGTCGAGGAAGTGCGCAAGGAAATCAACGCCCACGGCGCCGGCGTGGTGCGCCTGCAGAAAATCGGTGGCCGCTGGCAGGTGGTGGACAACGACCCGCTCAACCGCCGCTTCACTACCGCCTCGCGCATGGAAATCACCGGCCCGCTGCGGGGTACCGACCACGTCAAGACCAAGTACTCCACCGCCGGCACCCACTGCCGTGGCACCAACAACAACTGCGGCAACGGCTACACCCCGTGGGGCACCTACCTGACCTGTGAAGAGAACTGGCCAGGCATCTTCGTCAACAAGGGTACCCGCCCCGAAGACCAGCGCCGTATCGGCGTGGGCACGTCCAGCGGCCAGTACAAGTGGGAAACCGCAGCCGGTGACAGCAGCGAAGTGGCCGACGAATTCGCCCGTTTCGACGTCACCGTCAAAGGCGCCAGCGCCACCGACGACTACCGCAACGAAGCCAGCACCTACGGCTACATCGTCGAAATCGACCCGTACAACAGCAACACCCTGGCCACCAAGCGCACCGCGCTGGGCCGTTTCCGCCACGAAGGCTGCGCCCCAGGCCTGCCCGTCGCCGGCAAGCCGCTGGTGTGGTACATGGGTGACGACTCGAACAATGAGTACCTGTACAAGTGGGTGTCCAGCGCCGTGTGGGACGCCGCCGACGCCAACCCGGCCGACCGCCTGGCCACCGGTGCCAAGTACCTCGACCAGGGCAAGCTGTACGTGGCTCGCTTCAATGCCGACGGCACTGGCGTATGGCTACTGCTGGACGTGGCCACCGCCACCACTGGCGGCAGTACCCTAGGCGCATTGTATGGCGACCTGCCAGGCATCATCCTCAACACCCGCGGTGCTGCCGATGCCGTGGGTGCGACGCCGATGGACCGCCCGGAATGGACCACGGTCAACCCGCTCAACGGCGACGTCTACCTGACCCTGACCAACAACAGCGCGCGCACCCCGGAAAAGGTCGATGCAGCCAACCCGCGCGGCCCGAACCGTCACGGCCACATCATCCGCTGGCACGACAGCGACGACCAGTTGAGCTTCACCTGGGACATCTTCGTGTTCGGCGCCAACGCGGCCGGCACCGCCGACATCAACCGCTCCGGCCTGACCGAACTGAACCAGTTCGCAAGCCCCGACGGCATGAGCTTCGATAGCCGTGGCGTGCTGTGGTTCGAGACCGACAACGGCGAGAGCAGCGTGACCGACTACACCAATGACCAGTTGCTGGCAGTGATCCCCACCAATCTGGTGGATGCCAGCGGCAAGCAGGTGCCGGTGAATGCACAGAACCAGGTGGACCTGCGGCGCTTCTTCGTTGGGCCGAATGGCTGCGAGGTGACCGGGATTACCTTCACCCCCGACAACAAGACGCTGTTCGTCAACATCCAGCACCCGGACAACTGGCCGTTTACCGACAAGGCTACCGATGCCACTCCGGCAGGTACCACGGTAAGGCCACGGGCTGCGACGGTGGTGATCCAGCGGATTGATGGCGGGGAGATCGGGACCGTCTGATCGATCGGTGCACGGGGGCCGCTTTGCGGCCCTATCGCGACACAAGGCCGCTCCCACAAGGCCGTACAGGCCTTGAGCCTTGCGCTGTCCCTGTGGGAGCGGGCATGCCCGCGAACACCGGCGAAGCCGGTGCCATCCACCGCGCTGGGTTCTTCGCGGGCATGCCCGCTCCCACAGGGATCACGCCAGCTTTTAGAAATTGAGCAAGACAGTTGCTGCCACAAGAGACCGCGCTACCTTCAGGTGCTGCGCGGTCTCTGTGGGCCTTGTGTCGCGATTGGGATGCAAAGCAGCTCTGGCTCTCTCAAGCCTTACCAGGCTATCGGCTCGCGGCTACGCACCCGCACTTGCTGCGCCGGTACCCGGGCATGCCATTGCACCACACCCAGCGCCTCTACCTGGAACTCGCTGCGAATTACCCGCCCCTCTTCCGCGAACGACAGCTGCAGCAGAAAGTGCCCGCTGTTGAGCAGCAAGCCTTCGCTCAGCCGTTCAAAGGTTTCATCATCCACCGCCCCCAGCGCCTGGCGCAATGCAGCTGCATCCACATACCCAGACGCCGGCCGGCCGCTGATGATGCGGCTAAGCAACGCGCGCGAATAGCGCCCTTCATACAGCGCCTCCAGCAATGGCAGATGCTCCAGCCCCAGGGCATTGGCATTCAGTCGCCAGCCGGTGGTCTGCGGCAACGCACACAGCATCGGGTAACGCGCCTGGCGGCTGGCATCCTGCTCCAGCAACAGGTTCAGCTCGCTGGTATCGAGCATCGGCTGGTTGGCCGCCAGGCGCGGTGGTTGCTGGCGCAGGTACTGGGCGCTCTCGGCGCCCTGCAGGCGGGCATCGCTGTCGGCATCCAGCCAGTCGGCCAGGGCATCGACCAGGCGCTCGGCAGCCATGTCGTCGCCCAGCAGGTAACGCAACTGGCGCTCAGCACGCTCGCCGTCAGCGCCGAGCAGCGCATTCACGTTGAAACAGGTGTGCTGGTCGCGCACCCGCAACTGCGCCTGACCAGCGCCAAAATCGTAGCTCAGCGGCTGCCCGCGCAGGGCCTGCCAAAACAGCGGGCTCAACCGCCAGGCCGGGTCACGCAGGGCCTGTTCGGCGTAGGCCAGGCCGGCCTGTTCCATGGCCCGCGCCTGCACCCGCTGGTGCAACAGGCGCACCTCATCGACCTGGCGCCGGCCGTCTTCCACCAGCCAGGCCATGCCCGCCGCCAGCATCGCCAGCACCACCATCACCATCAGCAGGGCCGCGCCCTGCTGTTGCCTGCCACCCATCCGTACGTGCCTCCCTCGCTGAACAAAACGCCAGTCAACACGTCCGGTGTTGCAGGTAGATGGCAGTGACCGTTCGTCATTTGCTCGTCATCTACGCGAGGCAGGATTGCCTTTCCTTTTCATGACCTTACAGGAGTGGTCGCAATGGGTGGCATTGGAATCTGGCAACTGGTGATCGTACTGCTGATCGTATTCCTGCTGTTTGGTACCAAGCGCCTCAAGGGCCTGGGCAGCGATGTGGGCGAGGCTATCCAGGGTTTTCGCAAGTCCATGGGCGGTGACACTGACACCAACGCCCCAGGCCAGGCGCACGTACAACAACAGGCCCCGCTGGCTGGCCAGGCCACGCAACAGCCTCAAGCGGACCGTCAGGCCTGATGTTCGAGGTAGGTTTCAGCGAGTTGCTGCTGGTCGGCATCGTCGCACTACTGGTGCTGGGCCCGGAACGCCTGCCGGTGGCGGCGCGCACGCTTGGCCGAGGCCTGGGCCAGGCGCGCCGGGCCATGCACGCCTTGCGTACGCAGGTTGAGCGCGAAATCGAAATGCCCACTCTCGACAGCGCACCGTTGCAGCGCCTGGAGCAGGAAATTCGCCAGGGCATCAGCCTGCATGCGGAACCGGCCAATGATGCGGCCACGGTCGCCGTACCCAAGGAAAACGCCTCATGAGTATTGCCATGGACCCGGCAGCGAGCATGCCGCTGACCGAACACCTGCGCGACCTGCGCAAGCGCCTGGTGCGTTGCCTGGGCTTGGTGGCGCTGGTGTTTGCCGGCCTGTTCCCGTTTGCCCAGACGCTGTACACGCTGATTTCCGAGCCGCTGCGGCGCTTCTTGCCGGAAGGCGCGAGCATGATCGCGACGAGCGTCACTTCGCCGTTCCTCACACCGTTCAAGCTGACCGCGATGTGCGCCGTGTTCGTCGCCATGCCGCTGCTGCTGCACCAGGCCTGGGGCTTTCTGGCACCGGGGCTGTACCGCCGCGAACGGCGCATTGCCCTGCCGCTGCTGGTGTCGAGCATCGTGCTGTTCTATGCCGGCATGGCCTTTGCGTTCTTCCTGGTGTTCCCGATGATGTTCGGCTTTTTTGCCAGCGTGACGCCGGACGGCGTGGCGATGATGACCGACATCAGCCAGTACCTGGACTTTATCCTGGCGCTGTTTCTGGCGTTCGGGCTGGCGTTCGAGATCCCGGTGGCGACGTTTATCGTGGTCTGGGTGGGGTTGGCCGATGTGGCCTCGTTGCGGCGCAGCAGGCCCTACGTGATCGTGGGGTGCTTTGTGGTGGGGATGATATTGACGCCACCGGATGTGTTTTCGCAGACGATGCTGGCGGTGCCGATGTGGGTACTGTTCGAGGTGGGGTTGCTGGCTTGTGGGGGGTTGAAGCGGCCCGGGCAGACCAAAGAGATTGTGGTTGGGTGATCCGGCCTCTTCGCGGGCACGCCCGCTCCCACAGGTACTGCACAATGCTTGAGAGCTGCGCAGTACCTGTGGGAGCGGGCGTGTCGAGGCGTCGAACCGCCGCGAATTGCCTTGATGCGGTCTAGAACTCGGCGAGCCGCCAGACTTCGTAGGCTGGCGTCTCATACGGGTGGCTCTGCCTGAGCGCAGCGACAACCTGAACAATCAGCTCGTCAGCCACCACCAGCTCCACCTTCCACTCTTCCACCACCTCGACCTGACCGGTTTGCCCGAGGAACGGCTGGCTGCCGTCCAGCGGGCGAAACTGGCCCTGGCCCAGGGTCTGCCAGGCGCAGTGGTCATAGCCGCCGATGCGCCCGCCACCTGCGGCGAACACAGCGGCCTTGACCACTTCGACATGGCTGGCAGGCACGAAGAAGGCGAGCTTGTACACGCCTTAGTTCACCCACACCCGTGCATTACGGAACATACGCATCAGCGCGGCATCTTCCTGCCACTCGTCCGGGCGCCAGGAGTTCTGCACGGCACGGAACATACGCTCCGGGTGCGGCATCATGATGGTCACGCGGCCATCGCGGCTGGTGAGGCCGGTGATACCACGCGGCGAGCCGTTCGGGTTGGCCGGGTAGGCTTCGGTGACCTTGCCGTGGTTGTCGACGTAGCGCAGGGCCACGCAGCCGGACATGTCCGCAGCCAGCAGTGCCTCTTCGCTGGCGAATTCGGCATGGCCTTCACCGTGGGCGATGGCGATCGGCATGCGCGAACCGGCCATGCCCTGCAGGAAGATCGAGTTGGACTTCTGCACTTCGACCATGGCCACGCGCGCCTCGAACTGCTCCGAGCGGTTGCGCACGAAGTGAGGCCAGTGCTCGGTGCCCGGGATCAGCTCGTGCAGGTTGGACATCATCTGGCAACCGTTGCACACGCCCAGGGCGAAGCTGTCGGTACGCTCGAAGAAGGCCTGGAAGGCGTCGCGGGCGCGGCTGTTGAACAGCGCCGACTTGGCCCAGCCTTCACCGGCACCCAGCACGTCGCCGTAGGAGAAGCCACCGCAGGCGACCAGGCCCTTGAAGGCTTCGAAGTCGACACGACCAGCGAGGATGTCGCTCATGTGCACGTCGATGGCAGCGAAGCCGGCGCGGTCGAAGGCGGCTGCCATTTCGACCTGGCCGTTGACGCCCTGCTCGCGCAGGATGGCCACTTGCGGGCGCACGCCCTTCTTGATGTACGGCGCGGCGATGTCGTCGTTGACGTCGAAGCCCAGCTTGACCGACAGGCCCGGGTTGTCTTCCTCGAGCAGCAGGTCGAATTCCTGGTCGGCGCAGTCGGCGTTGTCGCGCAGGCGCTGGATCTGGTAGCTGGTTTCGGCCCACTGGCGCTGCAGCATGCGGCGGTCGTCGTCGAACAGCACTTCGCCGTTCAGGCTGATGGACACTTCACCGTTGTTGACCGGCTTGCCGATCACCGCAACGCAGCCTTCACCCAGGCCAGCGGCGCTGAACTGTGCCAGCACGTCCGGGGTGGCATCCTGACGAACCTGGATGACCGCGCCCAGCTCTTCGTTGAAGAGGATGGCCGGCACGTCGCCCTGGCTGTCGGTCAGTGGATCGAGGTGCAGGTCGAGGCCGCAGTGGCCGGCAAAGGCCATTTCCAGCACGGTGGTGACCAGGCCGCCGTCGGAGCGGTCGTGGTAGGCCAGCAGGTGACCGTCGGCGTTCAGGCCCTGGATCACGGCGAAGAAGGCCTTCAGGTCTTCGGCATCGTCAACGTCCGGTGCCTGGGCAGCGATCTTGCCGTAGGTCTGGGCCAGGATCGAGGCGCCCATGCGGTTCTTGCCACGGCCCAGGTCGATCAGGATCAGGTCGGTTTCGCCCTTGTCCATGCGCAGTTGCGGGGTCAGGGTCTTGCGGATGTCGGTGACCGGGGCGAAGCCGGTGATGATCAGCGACATTGGCGAGGTGACGCTCTTTTCGACGCCCTCGTCGCTCCACTTGGTCTTCATCGACATCGAGTCTTTGCCGACCGGAATGGTAATACCCAGCTCCGGGCACAGCTCCATGCCGACAGCCTTGACGGTGTCGTACAGGCGCGCGTCTTCACCCGGGTGGCCAGCGGCGGACATCCAGTTGGCCGACAGTTTGATGTCGGACAGCTTTTCGATGCGCGCAGCGGCCAGGTTGGTGATGGTCTCGCCGATTGCCATGCGGCCGGAGGCCGGGGCATCCAGCAGGGCCAGCGGGGTACGCTCACCCATGGCCATGGCTTCACCGGTGTAGACGTCGAAGCTGGTGGCGGTGACGGCGCAGTCGGCCACCGGTACCTGCCACGGGCCGACCATCTGGTCACGAGCGACCAGGCCGGTGATGGTGCGGTCGCCGATGGTGATCAGGAAGCTCTTGCTGGCCACGGCCGGGTGGCTGAGGACGCGCTGAACGGCGTTATCCAGGTCCAGCTTGCTCGGGTCGAAGTCATCGCCCAGCTCGGCTTCGCGGGTAACCGAACGGTGCATGCGTGGCGGCTTGCCCAGCAGCACGTCCAGTGGCATGTCCACCGGGGTGTTGCCGAAGTGGCTGTCGCTTACGGTCAGGTGCTGCTCTTCAGTCGCTTCACCGACCACGGCGAACGGGCAACGCTCACGCTCGCAGATGGCCTTGAATCGCTCGAAGTCGACGGCGCTGACGGCCAGCACGTAACGCTCTTGCGATTCGTTGCTCCAGATTTCGTGCGGGGCCATGCCCGGCTCGTCGTTGGGCACGTTGCGCAGTTCGAAGCGGCCACCGCGGCCACCGTCGTTGACCAGCTCCGGGAAGGCGTTGGAGATACCGCCGGCACCCACGTCGTGGATGAAGGCGATCGGGTTGGCGTCGCCCAGCTGCCAGCAACGGTCGATGACCTCCTGGCAACGGCGCTCCATTTCCGGGTTTTCGCGCTGTACCGAGGCGAAGTCCAGGTCTGCCGAGCTGGCACCGGTGGCCACCGACGAAGCGGCGCCGCCGCCCAGGCCGATCAGCATGGCCGGGCCGCCGAGTACGATCAGCTTGGCGCCGACAGTGATCTCGCCCTTCTGCACGTGGTCTTCACGGATGTTGCCCATGCCGCCGGCCAGCATGATCGGCTTGTGGTAGCCGCGCACTTCTTCACCGTGCGGGGTGTTGATGGCCTGCTCGAAGGTACGGAAGTAACCGGTCAGGGCCGGGCGACCGAATTCGTTGTTGAACGCGGCGCCGCCCAGCGGGCCTTCGATCATGATATCGAGGGCATCGACGATGCGCTCAGGCTTGCCGTAGGCCTGCTCCCACGGCTGTTCAAAGCCCGGGATGCGCAGGTTGGACACGGTGAAGCCGGTCAGGCCGGCCTTGGGCTTGGCGCCACGGCCAGTAGCACCTTCGTCGCGGATTTCGCCGCCGGAGCCGGTGGAGGCACCGGAGAACGGGGCGATGGCGGTCGGGTGGTTGTGGGTTTCCACCTTCATCAGGATGTGCACCGGCTCCTGCACCGCGCCGTACTGGCGGGTTTCAGGGTTCGGGAAGAAACGGCCGGCAACGTTGCCGACGATCACCGAGGCGTTGTCCTTGTACGCAGACAGCACACCTTCGTTGTGCATCTGGTAGGTGTTCTTGATCATGCCGAACAGGCTCTTTTCCTGAGCCTGGCCGTCGATGTCCCAACTGGCGTTGAAGATCTTGTGGCGGCAGTGTTCGGAGTTGGCCTGGGCGAACATCATCAGTTCGATGTCGTTCGGGTTGCGCTTGAGCCCCTGGAAGGCGTTGACCAGGTAGTCGATCTCGTCTTCGGCCAGGGCCAGGCCCAGGTCGACGTTGGCCTTGGCCAGGGCGTCACGGCCACCGGCGAGGATGTCCACCGAGGTCATCGGCTTGGGCTGGGCATGGCTGAACAGGTCAGCGGCCTGCTCCAGCTGGCCGAGCACGCGCTGGGTCATGCGGTCGTGCAGTTCGGCGGCGATCAGTTCGGCGTCGGCTTCGCTCAGGCTGCCGGCCACGTAGTAGGCGATACCGCGCTCCAGGCGCTGGATCGACTGCAGGCCGCAGTTGTGGGCAATGTCGCTGGCCTTGCTGGCCCAGGGCGAAATGGTGCCCAGGCGCGGCACGACCAGGAACAGGCGGCCGCTCGGCTCCTGTACCGGCACGCTCGGGCCGTACTTGAGCAGACGGCCCAGCACCTGCTGCTGGTCGGCGGTCAGCTCGCCGTCGACATCGGCGAAGTGGGCGAATTCGGCATACAAACCAGTAACAGCGGGGACTTTCTGGCTCAGTTGCTCGAGTAATTTACCGTGGCGAAAGGCAGAAAGGGCAGGAGCGCCGCGCAGGATCAACATCGTCGGGACAGCCTCAGGAAGGGGTGTGCTTAGAGGCCGTGCATTCTAGCCTAATTCGAAGGGTTTCGGCACCCGCTGTAAGCCATGCCTGCCGGGCGGTGGAACCGGACTTTCGGGTCAAAAAAATTGCCTTGTGTTGCCTGTTCCGGCGCTATCGCCGGCAAGCCAGCTCCCACAGGCATACCACCACCCTCACGGCCTGCGCTGTACCTGTGGGAGCCGGCTTGCCGGCGATAGGGCCGGTAAAGCACATAACCCGCTACCAGACAAGCTAACAGTTGTCGAGATATGGCTGGGCCAGTCCTTTGCGTATACTGCAACCTATGTTCGCCCACACTGCTTTGCGCCAGCGTTGCGCCAGATGGCTTTTCGCAACCGGACTCTTTCTGCTGCTCGGTGCCTGCGTTGAAAAACCCAGCACCCTCGAGCGCGTGAAGGAGGATGGCGTGCTGCGCGTGATCACCCGCAACAGCCCGGCCACCTACTTCCAGGACCGCAACGGCGAAACCGGCTTCGAGTACGAGCTGGTCCAGCATTTCGCCGAGGATCTCGGCGTGAAGCTGCAGATCGAGACCGCCGACAACCTCGACGAGTTGTACGATAGCCTCGGCAAGCCCTCAGGCCCCGTGCTGGCAGCAGCCGGCCTGGTCACCAGCGAACGGCGCAAGGCCCAGGTCAGGTACTCCCACCCGTACCTGGAAGTCACGCCACAGGTCATCTACCGCAACGGCCGTACGCGCCCCACCGATGCCAAGGGCCTGGTGGGCAAGAAGATCATGGTGCTCAAGGGCAGCAGCCACGCCGACCAGCTGGCCGAGCTGAAAAAGCAGTACCCGGGCCTGGAATACGAAGAATCCGACGCCGTCGAGGTGGTCGACCTGCTGCGCATGGTCGACGAAGGGCAGATCGACCTGACCCTGGTCGACTCCAACGAGCTGGCAATGAACCAAGTGTACTTCCCCAACGTGCGGGTGGCCTTCGACCTGGGCGACACCCGCGACCAGCGCTGGGCGGTGGCGGCCGGTGAAGACAACAGCCTGCTCAACGAGGTCAACGCGTTCCTCGACAAGGCGCAGAAGAACGGCACCCTGCAACGCCTGAAGGACCGCTACTACGGCCATGTCGACGTACTGGGCTATGTAGGTGCCTATACCTTTGCCCAGCACCTGCAGCAGCGCCTGCCCAAGTACGAGAAACACTTCAAGAGCTACGCCAAGGTCGAGCAGGTGGACTGGCGCCTGCTGGCTGCCATCGGCTACCAGGAATCGATGTGGCAGCCTGAGGTCACCTCCAAGACCGGCGTGCGCGGCCTGATGATGCTGACCCAACGCACCGCCCAGGCCATGGGCGTGTCCAACCGCCTGGACCCGAAGCAGAGCATCCAGGGCGGCGCCAAGTACTTCATGAAGATCAAGGAAGAGCTCGACGACAGCATCCAGGAACCGGACCGCACCTGGTTCGCCCTGGCCGCCTACAACGTAGGCACCGGCCACCTGGAAGACGCCCGCACCCTGGCCAGGCGCGAGAAGCTCAACCCGAACAAGTGGCTGGACGTGAAGAAGATGCTGCCACGCCTGTCACAGAAGCAGTGGTATCGCCAGACCAAGTACGGCTATGCACGTGGCGGTGAGCCGGTGCATTTCGTGGCCAACATCCGCCGCTACTACGACATCCTCACCTGGGTGACCCAGCCACAGCTCGAAGGCCAGGTGGCCGAAGGCAGCCTGCATGTGCCTGGGGTGAACAAGGACAAGCCGGCGGAGCAGTCGCCGCCGATGTAGGCCTGCCCCGGCCTCTTCGCGGGCGCGCCCGCTCCCACAGCTACACCACAGGCCTAAGGGGAGTGATATTCCTGTGGGAGCGGGCATGCCCGCGAAGGGGCCGGTACAGGTCAAGACTTGGCCCGGCGAGCCTTGAAGAAGTCACTGAGAATCTGCCCGCACTCTTCCGCCAGCACCCCGCCCTCCACCAGCACCCGGTGGTTCAGGAAGCCCTGCCCGAAGAACTGCCCCTGGCTCTGCACGATCCCCGCCTTGGGCTCCAGCGCGCCGAACACTACCCGCATCACCCGCGAATGCACGATCAACCCCGCACACATGCTGCACGGCTCCAGGGTCACGTACAGGGTGCTGCCGGGTAGCCGGTAGTTACTGGCGGATTTCGCCGCCGCGCGAATGGCGACCATTTCGGCGTGTGCACTGGGGTCACTGTCGATGATCGGCCGGTTGAAGCCCTGCCCGATCACCTGCCCATGCTGCACCAGCACCGCGCCCACCGGCACCTCGCCCATGGCCGCACCTTCGGCGGCCAGGGCCAGGGCCAGGCGCATGAATTCCTGATCGCGGCTGCGATCGATGATCTGCGGGCGCATCAGACCACCGCGATCGCGGCCATCAGGCCGGTTTCCATGTGGTCGATGACGTGGCAGTGGAACATCCAGGTGCCCGGGTTATCCGCCACCAGTGCCACCTGGGCGCGCTCGTTCCTGCCCAGCAGGTAGGTATCGGTGAACCAGGGCTCCTTGATGTCATGGCGGTTGGAGCCGATCACCTTGAAGCTCATGCCGTGCAGGTGGATCGGGTGCTGGTACTGGGTCATGTTCTTCAGCTCGAAGATGTAGCTCTTGCCCTTCTTCAGCGTGGCGATCGGCCGCTCGGCGCAGGTCTTGTCGGTGATATCCCAAGCCTGGCCGTTTATCTGCCACATGCTCGACGGTTTATCCTGGTCCGTAGTGACCGAGACTTTCGCCGCCCACTCGAAATTGAAGTTGAGCTTCTCGGCATTCTCCAGGTCCGGTTCGGCGATCGGGTTGGGCGGCAACGCCGGCGGCCAGTCGCTCGGCGCGTCGTTGCTGGCCACCGAACGCAGGGTGCCCAGGCGCACGAAACCGTCGCGCAGGGAGATCTCCTCCCCCGCCTCGGGAATACGGATAGCCAGGCAGATACGCATGCCTGGGCCGAGCCAGTAGTCATCGTCCAAGGGGCGTGGGGTTACCGGGTTGCCGTCCAGGGCATAGATTCTGGCCTCGCAGTTGCCCTTGAGGTTGATGCGGTAGGTCCAGGTGTTGTCCAGGTTCAGCAGGCGCACCCGCACCACCTGGCCAGCTGGCAGCTCGGTGACCGAATCGGCCTGGCCATTGATGGTGATCAGGCGCCCGGCGGTGCCGTTGCGCGCCGCCTCACGCGGGATGCTGAACGGCAGCCAGGCGCCCTGCTCGTCCACGTGCCAGTTCTTCAGGCTCAACGTGCGCTCATGCCTGAAGCCGGTCGGTTCGCGCTCCTCGACGATCAGCGGGCCGACCAGGCCACGGCCAAGCTCCTCGGAACTGCTGACATGCGGGTGGTACCAGTAGCTGCCCGCGTCCGGCACACGGAACTTGTAGTCGAAGTACTCGCCCGGCTTGACCGGCAGCTGCGACACATAGGGCACGCCGTCCATTTCCAGCGGCAGGCGAATGCCGTGCCAGTGAATGGTGGTTTCGACCGGCAGGTGGTTGATGAAGCGCACCCGCAGCCAGGTGCCCTGGCGTACGCGCAACTCGGTACCCGGTGCCGACGGGCCGAAGGCCCAGGCCTCGGTCTTGAAGCCCGGCACCAGCTCGACGTCCAGGGGCGCTGCGATCAGCTCGTAGTCGTGGCCGGCGTTGTCGTCTTCGACCTTGCCCAGCCAGTAACGCGCCGCGCCACCGGCGCCCAGGCCAACCACAACCAGGCCGGTCAGGCCCTTGAGCATTTGTCGACGGGTGAAGGACATCGGTGCGGGTACCTCGTGTTCTGCGCAATCAAGCTGCCAGCATGGCTGGCGATGAAGGGCGAATACGATACACCTGCAAATGGGAAAGATTAAGTGAAGTCTCGTTTTTGCCTGTGCTGGCCTCTTCGCGGGCAAGCCCGCTCCCACAAGGACACCACAGCACCTCAAAGCTGCGCTTTACCTGGGGGAGCGGGCGCGCCCGCGAAGAGGCCGATAGAGAGGGCAGATACAACAAGGGCGCCTTGCGGCGCCCTCGTGGCTCAACTTATTCCCACTCGATAGTGGCTGGCGGCTTGCTCGACACGTCGTAGGTCACGCGCGAGATACCGTCGATTTCGTTGATGATACGGCCGCTGACGGTTTCCAGCAGTTCGTACGGCAGGTGCGCCCAGCGCGCGGTCATGAAGTCCACGGTCTCGACGGCACGCAGGGCCACGACCCAGGCGTAGCGACGGCCGTCGCCAACGACACCCACCGATTTGACCGGCTGGAACACCACGAATGCCTGGCTGGTCTTGTGGTACCAGTCGGCCTTGCGCAGTTCTTCGATGAAGATGTGGTCGGCACGACGCAGGATGTCGGCGTATTCCTTCTTCACTTCACCGAGGATGCGCACGCCCAGGCCCGGGCCCGGGAACGGGTGGCGGTAGACCATGTCGTACGGCAGGCCCAGCTCCAGGCCGATCTTGCGCACTTCGTCCTTGAACAGTTCACGCAGCGGTTCGACCAGCTTGAGGTTCATTTCCTCCGGCAGGCCACCGACGTTGTGGTGCGACTTGATCACGTGGGCCTTGCCGCTCTTGGCGCCAGCCGACTCGATCACGTCCGGGTAGATGGTGCCCTGGGCGAGGAACTGGATGTTTTCCAGCTTGCTGGCTTCGGCATCGAACACGTCGATGAAGGTGCGGCCGATGATCTTGCGCTTCTTCTCCGGGTCGGCTTCACCGGCCAGGTTGTCGAGGAACTGCTTTTCAGCGTCGGCGCGGATGACCTTGACGCCCATGTTCTCCTTGAACATGGCCATTACCTGGTCACCTTCGTGCAGGCGCAGCAGGCCGTTGTCGACGAATACGCAGGTCAGCTGGTCGCCGATGGCGCGGTGCAGTAGCGCGGCAACCACCGAGCTGTCGACACCGCCGGACAGGCCCAGCAGGACGTTGGCCGAACCGACTTGCTCCCGTACCTGGGCGATGGCGTCTTCAACGATGTTGGAAGGCGTCCACAGGGCTTCGCAGCCGCAGATGTCCTGCACGAAGCGGGACAGGATGCGACCGCCCTGCTTGGTGTGGGTCACTTCCGGGTGGAACTGCACGCCGTAGTAGCCGCGTGCATCGTCGAACATGCCGGCGATCGGGCAGCTCGGGGTGCTGGCCAGCACGTGGAAGTTGCCCGGCATCTGGGTGACCTTGTCGCCGTGGCTCATCCACACGTCCAGGCCCAGCACGCCGTCGGCGTCGATGTGGTCTTCGATGCCGTCGAGCAGGCGGCTCTTGCCGACCACGTCCACGCGGGCATAACCGAATTCACGCAGGTCGGAACCTTCGACCTTGCCGCCCATCTGCTCGGCCATGGTCTGCATGCCGTAGCAGATGCCCAGCACCGGTACGTTCAGGTCGAACACGGCCTGCGGGGCGCGTGGGCTGTTGGCTTCGTGGACCGACTCGGGGCCGCCGGCGAGGATGATGCCGCGCGGGTTGAATTCGCGGATCGCTTCATCGTCCATGTCGAACGGATGCAGCTCGCAGTACACGCCGATTTCGCGCACGCGGCGGGCGATCAGCTGGGTGTACTGGGAACCGAAATCGAGGATCAGGATGCGGTGAGCGTGAATGTCGAGGGCCATGACTCAATCTCGTCAGTGGAAATCGGAAACGACGCGGGGCTGTCACGACAGCCCCGCATGCTTGTATTGCTTGAAGCCTCAGCCTACGCGGTAGTTAGGGGCTTCTTTGGTGATCTGCACGTCATGCACGTGGGACTCGGCCATGCCGGCACCGGTGATGCGCACGAATTCCGGCTTGGTGCGCATCTCTTCGATGGTTGCGCTGCCGGTGTAGCCCATGGACGAACGCAGGCCGCCCATCAGCTGGTGGATGATCGCGGCCAGGGCGCCCTTGTAGGGAACACGGCCTTCGATGCCTTCCGGTACCAGCTTCTCGGCACCGGCCGAGGAGTCCTGGAAGTAGCGGTCGGACGAGCCTTGCGCCTGTGCCATGGCACCCAGCGAGCCCATGCCGCGGTAGGCCTTGTAGGAACGGCCCTGGAACAGTTCGACTTCACCCGGGGCTTCTTCGGTACCGGCGAACATCGAACCCATCATCACGCAGGAAGCACCGGCGACGATGGCCTTGGACAGGTCACCCGAGAAGCGGATGCCGCCGTCGGCGATCAGCGGCACGCCAGTGCCTTCCAGCGCAGCGGCCACGTTGGCGATGGCGCTGATTTGCGGCACGCCGACACCGGCAACGATACGGGTGGTGCAGATCGAACCTGGGCCGATACCGACCTTGACGGCGTCAGCGCCGGCTTCGGCCAGCGCCTTGGCGGCAGCACCGGTGGCGATGTTGCCACCGATCACCTGCACTTGCGGGTAGTTCTCTTTCACCCAGCGAACGCGGTCGATAACGCCTTTGGAGTGACCGTGGGCGGTGTCGACCACCACCACGTCAACGCCAGCAGCCACCAGGGCGGCAACGCGCTCGCCGGTGTCCTTGCCGGTGCCGACTGCGGCGCCGACGCGCAGGCGACCCTGGTCGTCCTTGCTGGCCAGCGGATAGGCCTTGGCCTTTTCGATGTCCTTGACGGTCATCATGCCCTTGAGGTTGAACTTGTCGTCGACGATCAGGACTTTTTCCAGGCGGTGCTTGTGCAGCAGCTCGCGGACTTCGTTCTTGTCGGCGCCTTCGCGGACGGTGACCAGACGCTCTTTGGGGGTCATCACGTCGCGGACCTTGGCGTCCAGGCGGCTTTCGAAGCGCACGTCACGGGAAGTGACGATGCCGACCAGGTCGCCGTTCGCCAGCACCGGTACACCGGAGATGTTGTTCAGGCGGGTCAGGTCGAACAGGTCGCGCACGGTGGCGTCGGCGTCGATGGTGATCGGGTCCTTGACCACGCCAGCCTCGAACTTCTTGACCTTGCGCACTTCGCTGGCCTGCTGTTCGATGGTCATGTTCTTGTGGATGATGCCGATGCCGCCTTCCTGGGCCATGGCAATGGCCAGGCGCGCTTCGGTCACGGTATCCATGGCGGCGGAAACCAGCGGAATGTTCAGCTCGATGCCACGGGTCAAACGGGTCTTGAGACTGACTTCATTGGGCAGTACCTCGGAATAGCCAGGTACAAGGAGGATATCGTCGAAGGTCAGGGCTTCTTGGCTGATACGCAGCATCGCGGGGGCTCCCGGGCGGGAAAAATGGAAGCGCGCCATTATACTCATGCACGGCGCGCCGCTCAATGCAAAATAAGGGCCTTCGGTCAGCCTTGTGGCAGTTTTACCTGGACCACGGCCACCGGCTGGTCGAGCCAGTCGGCGAAGCTGTCGAGAAAGGCCTGGGTGAACCCGGCCTCGCCCCAGTTGTTGAAGATGAACCCCAGGTTGGAAAAGGCACATGGCTGCAGGTAAATGAAGCCATTGATGTCATCTTCGAAGCCGCACAGCGGGCAGGTGAAGTTGTCGCTCACCCCCGGCATCCATTCTTCCAGGCTTTCGAACAGCGGCTCGCCCACCTCACGCCGGCACTCGGGGCAGCCGGCCTCCTCGAGGAAGCCTTCGGTAGGGGTATAGATGCAGCGCTTGAGCATCACCTCCAGGCCGTTCACCTGCTCGCCAAAGGGCAGCTTCTGCGGGTGCAGGGCCACTTTGCGGGCACCTTCGGCCAAGGCATGAGCCATGCGGTTGCCGGTGCGGCCACAGGTGGTCAGCTGTTCCTCGACGATTTTCTCGCGCACCAGCCAGCGCAGGATGGCGCGGGCACGGGCTTCGTGCACCGGGACGGTAGACAGCTTGGGAACGATGATGCTCTGGGTGTTCATGAACGGGACAAGCCTGAAAAACTGCGGTAATGACGCAATTCTACCGCCTGCTCAGGCGCTCAGGTAGCGACCGATCAACGCCAGGCCGCTGGCCAGCACCAGCCAGGTGACCAGGCGCACGAAGGCTTCGCGGGACAGCCGGTGGGTAAGCCTGCGCCCGGCCCAGAGGCCGACAAACATGACCGGCAACAGGCAGGCGGCGAGCAGCAGCAGGCTTGGGTCGGCATAGACGCCAGCGATCAGGAACAGCGTCAGGCGCACCACGGTACTGCAACTGATCAGCGCGCTCTGGGTAGCGCGCACCTGTTCCTTTGCCTCCAGCCGTGCGCTCAGGTACAGGGCATAAAGGAAGCCGCCGCTGCCGAACAAGGCACCGAACAGCCCGCCTGCCGTACCCATCGGCACTGCCCAGAAACCGGACAGACTGGCCGGCCGCACTTTCACCGCCAGCCCGTACAGGGCATATGCCGTGACGAACAAGCCCATCAGCAGCAGCAACAGGTCGGATTTCAGCTGTAGCAGGAATACCACGCCCAGCGTGCAGCCTACGGCCATGAACGGCAGCAGCCGTAGCAGCTCGCCGCGCACGACATCGCGGCGCGAGGGCAGCAGGTTGCCGAAGGCGGCGACGAAGTCCAGCAGTACCAGCAGCGGAATGATCCGCGACAGCGGCATGAAGTGGATCAGCACCGGGCCGGCCACCAGCGCGGTGCCGAAACCGGCGATACCGAAGACGATGTAGGCAGCGCCGACACCCAGCAGGATGGGCAGCCAGTCAAGGCCGGAAAACGACAGTTGGGCGAGCATGGCAGCAGTTCCTTTGAAGACAGGCAAAGGTTAGCCAGCCATGAGCCATGCCGACTAATATGCATTTTTCGCCACAACCATCTCGAAAAGGCATGACATGACGTCGATCCGCCAGTTGCGTTACTTCGTGGAAATCGCCGAATGCGGCAGCTTTAGCGGTGCCGCCGAGCGGCTGTACATCGCCCAGTCGGCGCTGAGCCGGCAGATCAAGGAGCTGGAACAGCAACTGGGCACGCCGCTGTTCGAACGCACCGCGCGCCTGCCGCGCCTGACACTGGCTGGCCAGGCTTTCCTGGAACGGGCGCGGCGCTTGCTGGCCGACCTGGCGCAGGCCGAGCGGGTGACCCGCGACATTGGTGAAGGGCTGCAAGGCAGCCTGCGCCTGAACCACTCCAGTACGGTGCCGCTGACCGGCCCGCTGCTGGCTCGCCTGGGCGGCTATTTGCGCGACAACCCAGGGGTTTCGCTGGAAATTGCCCAACAGTCGTCGGAGGCGCAACTGGAAGATATTGTTGATGGACGCCTGGATATCGGCCTGCTGCGTTTGCCGGTGTTGCGCCAGCATGAGGGCGTGGTGCTGCATGCGCTGTTCAATGAGCCATTGCTGCTGGCGGTTGCCGCTGGGCATCCGCTGGCTGACGCGCCACAAGTGAAGCTTGAACAGTTGCAGGAAGAGCGCTTCATATCCATCCCGCACCGGGACCGTGGCGGGCTGAGTTACCTGTCGGCCTCGATGTGCATGGAGGCAGGCTTTTTCCCGCGCGCAGCGCAGGTGCTGTCGCGCAAGACCACCCAGTTGCAGCTGATTCAGGCAGGGTTCGGGGTGGCGTTGCTGCCAGCGTGCATGCGTGAGATTGCGCCGGCTTCGGTCAGCTTCGTGGCGCTGGAGGGGGGCTGTGAGAGTACCGTGGCACTGGCTTGCAGGCGGGATGCGGGGCAGATGGTCAGGCAATTCGTGGCAGCGATGCAGGGTTGATGGCACCGACGATGCCGATGTTCGTGGGTACAGCGTCAACTCGAAGCCAGCGCAGCCTCTGTGGGAGCGGGCGTGCCCGCGAAACAGGCAGCGCCGTGGATGGCACCGGCTTCGCCGGTATTCGCGGGCTCGCCCGCTCCCACACAGATCGCGACAGGGCCGGGACAGACAACCGGGGCCGATGTCCTTTATGATGCCCGCCATGATCAGAGACCCTTTCGAACGACTCGGCCTGGACCGCGAGGTCCTTACCGTCAGCCAACTCAACGGCCGCGCCCGCGTGCTGCTGGAAGACGTGTTCCGCAGCGTATGGGTGGAAGGCGAGATTTCCAACCTCGCCCGCCCGGCGTCCGGCCACATGTACTTCACCCTCAAGGACAGCGGCGCACAAGTGCGTTGCGCGCTGTTCCGGCAGAACGCCACGCGGGTGCGCCAGGCCCTGCGCGACGGCTTGGCGGTACGGGTACGCGGCAAGGTTTCGCTGTTCGAGGGGCGTGGCGATTACCAGCTGATTCTCGACACCGTCGAGCCGGCCGGCGATGGCGCCCTGCGCCTGGCTTTCGAAGCACTGAAGGAAAAGCTCGGTGCCGAGGGGCTGTTCAGCGCCGAACGCAAGCAGCCGCTGCCGGCCCACCCGCAGCGCATCGGCATCATCACCTCGCCTACCGGCGCGGTGATCCGCGACATCATCAGCGTGTTCGGTCGCCGTGCCCCGCAGGTGGAACTGAACCTGATCCCCACCGCCGTACAGGGCCGCGAAGCCATTGCCCAGATCGTGCGCGCCATCCGCCTGGCCGACAGCCTCGGGTTCGATGCGCTGATACTGGCCCGGGGCGGCGGCTCGCTGGAAGACCTGTGGTGCTTCAACGAAGAAGCCGTGGCGCGGGCCGTGGCCGCCTGTGTCACGCCGATTGTCAGCGCCGTGGGCCATGAGACCGATGTTTCGATCAGCGACTTCGTCGCCGACGTGCGCGCGCCTACACCATCTGCCGCCGCCGAGCTGCTGGCCCCCGACAACAGTGGCCTGCAGCAACGCCTGGATGGCCTGCAACGGCGCCTGCTGCTGCGCATGCAGAACCGCCTGACCCACGACCGCCTGCGCCTGGAGTCGCTGACCCGGCGCCTGCGCCACCCGGGCGAGCGCCTGCGCCAGCAGGCCCAGCGCCTGGACGACCTGGACATGCGCCTGCGCCGTGCCTTCATGCTCAACCTCAACCAGCGCCATCAGCTGCTGGCACGCCTGGACACCCGCCTCGCCGCACAGCACCCGGGGCGCACCCTGAAACTGCTGGGCCAACGCCTGGACAGCCTGGCCGAGCGCCTGCCACGGGCCATGCGCGAAGTGCTCAAGGACCGCCGCCAGCGCTTCCAGGCCCAGTTGCAAACGCTGCAGGTGGTCAGCCCGCTGGCCACCCTCGCCCGCGGCTACAGCATCCTGCTGGATGAACAGGGCCAGGCCATCCGCAGCGCCGAACAGACCCGCAATGGCCAACGCCTGACCGCCCGCCTGAACGAAGGCGAGCTGTTGGTGCGGGTCGAAGACAACCACCTGACCCCGGTCACCCTCTCACTTCTGGACTGACACATGCCCCGCCTGCTCGCGCCTCTGCTTGCCCTTTCGCTCCTGCTGCTGGCTGGCGGCGCCCAGGCCAGCTACATCACCCGCACGCTGAACAAGCCGGTACCCGGCGGCGTGGCAGTGGTCGACCTCGGCCCCGCCGCCAGTGCGCCCAGCGCCCGCTTCGACGGCAAACCGGTGCTGGTGGTGAAGGAGCAGGACAACTGGCTGGCCATCGTCGGCATCCCGCTGACCCAGAAGCCCGGCACTGCCGTGCTGAACCAGGGCGGCCGTACCCTACCTTTCAGCGTAGGTAGTAAAAAGTACCCCGAGCAGCGCATCACCCTGAAGAACACCCGCCAGGTCAACCCGAACCCTGCCGACCTCAAGCGCATCGACCGTGAACTGGCCGAGCAGATAAAGGCTTACCGCAGCTTCAGCCCGACACTGCCGAGCAACCTGGTCCTCGACAAGCCGGTCAACGGCCCGCTGTCGAGCAAGTTCGGCGTGCGCCGCTTCTTCAATGGCGAAGAACGCAACCCGCATGCCGGGCTGGACTTCGCGGTGCCGGCCGGCACGCCGATCAAGACCCCGGCCAATGGCAAGGTGATCCTGGTGGGCGATTACTTCTTCAATGGCCGCACGGTGTTCGTCGACCATGGGCAGGGCTTCATCAGCATGTTCTGCCATATGTCGAAGATCGATGTGCAAGTGGGGCAGCAGCTGCGCCGGGGCGAGGTGGTCGGGCGTGTGGGCTCGACCGGGCGGGCTACCGGGCCGCACATGCACTGGAACGTCAGCCTGAACGATGCGCGGGTGGATCCGGCGATTTTCATTGGCGCGTTCCAGCCCTGAGAACGCGGCGCCTGCTTCGCGGGCATGCCCGCTCCCACAGGTATAGCGCTGCGTCTTGAGGCTGCATCGTACCTGTGGGAGCGGGCGCGCCCGCGAAGAGGCCAGCACAGTCGACATCAGTTCAACCGTGTTGCGCCATCGAAAAATACCACGCAAAAATAAATAAGCAGCCAGCTCAATCAAGCTATAAAATCTCGCCTAACAGCTTTTTTTAAGCATTCCTCTCAATTTTTCCTGAACGCTTGCCATCCCCCACCCCACTGGTTAGGGTTGAAGGCATGAAAACCTTCAGCACCCTCATCCTGCTCCGACAACATCGCAGCCTCTGCCTGGTCAGCGCCCGACTACCAGGCTGAATCGCGTCGCCTCGCCTTTCCATCTCGTTATCGCTCGGCAGGCCCGATCTCGGCCGCACACAAAAGGATTGCTTCCATGACCATGCTCAAAGACCCTTCGAAGAAGTACCGCGCTTTCCCGACCATCGACCTGCCTGACCGTACCTGGCCGTCGAAGACCATCACCGCCGCGCCGATCTGGTGCAGCTCCGACCTGCGTGATGGCAATCAGTCGCTGATCGAGCCAATGGATTCGGAGAAGAAGCTGCGTTTCTGGAAGACCCTGGTGCAGGTTGGCGTGAAAGAAATCGAAGCCTCGTTCCCGTCCGCCTCGCAGACCGATTTCGACTTCGTGCGCATGCTCATCGAAGACGGCCACATCCCGGACGACACCACCATCCAGGTGCTCACCCAGGCCCGTGAAGACCTCATCGCCCGCACCTTCGAGTCGCTGCGCGGGGCGAAAAAGGCCATCGTCCACCTGTACAACGCCACCAGCCCGTCGTTCCGCCGCATCGTCTTCAACCAGGACAAGCAAGGCGTGAAGGACATCGCGGTGAACGCGGCCAAACTGTTCGTCAAGTACGCCGCCCAGCAGCCGGAAACCCAGTGGACCTTCCAGTACTCGCCAGAAACCTTCAGCGCCACCGAGATGGAGTTCGCCAAGGAAGTCTGCGACGCGGTCATCGAGGTGTGGAACCCGACGCCGGAGCACAAGATCATCCTCAACCTGCCGGCTACCGTGGAAGTGTCCACGCCGAACATCTACGCCGACCAGATCGAGTGGTTCTGCCGCAACGTCAGCCGTCGCGACAGCGTGATCATCAGCCTGCACTGCCACAACGACCGTGGCACCGGCATTGCCGCCACCGAGCTGGGCCTGATGGCCGGTGCCGACCGCGCAGAAGGCTGCCTGTTCGGCAACGGCGAGCGTACCGGTAACGTCGACCTGGTGACCCTGGCGTTGAACCTCTACACCCAGGGCATCGACCCGCTGCTGGACTTCTCCGATATCGATGGCGTGCGCAAGGTGGTCGAAGAGTGCAACCAGTTGCCGGTGCACCCACGTCATCCTTATGTGGGCGACCTGGTCCATACCGCGTTCTCCGGCTCGCACCAGGACGCCATCCGCAAGGGCTTCGCCAAGCAGCAGGAAGGCGAACTGTGGGAAGTGCCTTACTTGCCGATCGACCCGGCCGACATCGGCCGCAGCTACGAGGCGGTGATCCGCGTCAACAGCCAGTCGGGCAAAGGCGGCATTACCTACCTGCTCGAGCAGGAATACGGCATCAGCCTGCCGCGCCGCATGCAGATCGAATTCAGCCAGGTGGTACAGGGTGAAACCGACCGCCTGGGCCTGGAAATGACCGCCCAGCAGATCTACAGCCTGCTGCACAAGGAGTACCTCCAGGCCAACGCCCCGTACGCGCTGGTCAGCCACCGCCTGCAGGAAGAGAACGGGCACAGTGCCGTGGAAGTGGAAGTTGCCGGTGAAGGCGAAACCACCCTGCACTGGCGCGGCAAGGGCAACGGCGCACTGGAAGCGCTGGTGGCCGGCCTGCCGATTGCCGTGGAGATCATGGACTACAACGAGCATGCGATTGGCGCCGGTACCAATGCCAAGGCTGCGGCGTACATCGAACTGCGCGTGGCCGGCGGCCGCCCGGTACACGGCGTGGGCATCGATGAAAACATCACCACGGCCAGCTTCAAGGCACTGTTCAGCGCACTGAACCGCTCGCTGAGCCAGCAGGAAGCCAAGGCGGCCTGAGCCGTACGGCAATGAATGAAAAAGCCCGCATCGTCTGATGCGGGCTTTTTTGTTGGCCTGTGCCGGCCTCTTCGCGGGCTTGCCCGCTCCCACAGGTACTGCACAGCTCCCGAGAGCGGCGCAATCCTGTGGGAGCGGGCGAGATCGCGAAAGGGCCGGCCAGGCAATGCAAAAACTGCAGGCAAAAAAAAGGGGCGCCGACCAAGCGCCCCACAAGCCGTAAAGCACACAACAAATTCAGTTGGCGTCCAGCAGCGCCATCGCCTCCGCACTGCACGCTTCGATCCGCGCCCAGTCGCCGTTCTTGATCCAGCTGCTGTCGAGCATCCAGGTGCCCCCCACGCACATCACATTGGGCAGCGCCATGTAATTGCGCACGTTGGCCGGGTTCACGCCGCCCGTAGGGCAGAAACGAATATCGCCGAACGGGCCACCAAAGGCCTTGATCGCCGCCACGCCGCCGCTGATTTCCGCCGGGAACAGCTTGAAGCGGCGGTAGCCCAGGGCATAGCCCATCATGATTTCGGACGGCGTGCTGATGCCTGGCAACAGCGGGATTTCGCTGTCCACACCGGCCTCGAGAATGTCCTGGGTAATGCCCGGCGTAACGACAAACTGCGCACCCGCCGCTTCAACGGCCGCGAACATGCCGCGATCGAGCACGGTGCCGGCACCGACGCAAAGTTCCGGGCGCTGCTCGCGCAGCACCTGGATGGCCTTCAGGCCATACTGCGAGCGCAAGGTCACTTCCAGGGTACGGATACCGCCGGCGGCCAGGGCGTCAGCCAGCGGCAGGATGTCTTCCTCACGGGCGATGGTGATCACCGGCAGGATGCGCGCCTTTTCGCAAATGGCGTCGATCCGCGCGGCTTTGTCGGCCATCGAGAGCTTGGGCTGTGGGCGTTCGAGGGTGGTCATGACTGTGGATCCTTGGCTCATGGGCACCAGTAGATGTCCAGGGGGGCGTGAAGAAAAGCGCGAATCGGCATTTCGGTAAGGTCGTTGCCAGCCAGCGCGGCGCGCAGGGTGGCGAGTTTGTCCTGCCCTTGCACGGACAGCGCGGTAAAGGCAGCGCTGGCCAGCAGCGAGCGGGTCATCGACAGGCGCTGGCGCGGCACGCTCGGTGCCAGCAAAGGCAGGCAGCGGCGCGGATTGGCCAGGTCGAGGCCTGCTTCCAGGTTGGGGCTGGCGGGGAACAGCGATGCGGTATGGCCATCATCCCCCATGCCCAGCACCAATACGTCGATGGGTGGCAGCTCGGCCAGGGCGTGATCGGCCTTGCCCGCAGCGGCATCGAGGTTCTCCGCCTGCTGGTACAGGCCAATAAAGCGGGCCTTGGCCGCCGCGCCCTTGAACAGGTGGCGGGCCAGCAGGCCGGCGTTGCTGTCGGCGTGCTCCACCGGCACCCAGCGCTCATCGGCCAGGCTGACGATAACCTTGGCCCAGTCGAGGTTTTCGCTGGCCAGCTTTTCGAGGAACGGCACCGGGCTGCGGCCGCCGGACAGCACCACGCAGGCCTGGCCCTTGGCGGCAATGGCCGCGCGCAGGCGCTCGGCCACCTCATGGGCTTGGGCTGCGGCCAGAGCCTTGGCATCCGCCAGCTCATGCACCTTCACAGTCGCCGGCAGTTTCAGTTCAGATATCCCCATACCACGCCCTCCCGTCGCGTGTGATCAGTGCAATCGAGCTCATCGGCCCCCAGGAACCGGCCGCATAAGGTTTCGGTGCATCGCCCGCATTACGCCAGCCGGCGATCAGCTGGTCGCACCACTTCCAGGCATATTCGATTTCGTCCTTGCGCACGAACAGGTTCTGGTTGCCGCGCATCACTTCGAGCAACAGACGCTCGTAGGCATCCGGAATCCGTGCACTGCGCCAGGTGTCGGAGAAATTCAGCTGCAACGGGCCGCTGCGCAGTTGCATGCCTTTGTCCAGGCCCTGTTCCTTGGTCATCACCCGCAAAGAGATGCCTTCGTCCGGTTGCAGGCGGATGATCAGCTTGTTACCGATCTGCAAACGCTGTTCCGGGGCGAAGATGTAGTGCGGTGTTTCCTTGAAGTGGATGACGATCTGCGACAGCTTCTGCGGCATGCGCTTGCCGGTGCGCAGGTAGAACGGCACCCCCGACCAGCGCCAGTTGCGGATATCGGCACGCAGGGCGACGAAGGTTTCGGTGTCGCTCTGGGCGTTGGCGTTGTCTTCTTCCAGGTAACCGGGCACCGGCTTGCCATCGCTGTAGCCGGCGATGTACTGGCCGCGCACCACGCGGGTGCTCAGCCCTTCACCGGTGATCGGTGCCAGCGCCTTGAGTACCTTGACCTTCTCGTCACGGATGGCATCGGCCGACAGTTCGCTGGGCGGGTCCATGGCGATCAGGCACAGCAGCTGCAGCAGGTGGTTCTGGATCATGTCCCGCAGCTGGCCGGCCTTGTCGAAGTAGCCCCAGCGGCCTTCGATACCGACCTTCTCGGCGACGGTGATCTCCACATGGGAGATGGAATTCTGGTTCCACTGGGTTTCGAACAGGCTGTTGGCGAAACGCAGGGCGATCAGGTTCTGCACCGTTTCCTTGCCCAGATAGTGATCGATGCGGTAGACCCGGCTCTCGGGGAAGAACCGCGCCACGGCATCGTTGACCCGGCGCGACGACTCCAGGTCGTGGCCAATGGGCTTCTCCAGCACCACCCGGGTGCGTGCGGCCAGCCCGGCCTTGTCGAGGTTTTCGCAGATGGCCCCGTACACCGCCGCAGCGGTGGCGAAGTAGGCGATCAGCGGCAGCTCGCCCGGCAACTGCTCGGCCAGGGCCTGGTAGCCCTCGGGCTGGAGGAAGTCCAGGTGCTGGTAGCTCAGCCTGGCGAGGAAACGGCCCAGCGCGGCGGGCTCGATATCGGCCTCGGGCACATGCCGGCGCAGGTGCGCTTCGATGCTGTCCAGGTGGCCCTGCGCGCTACCGACCTCACGGGCCAGCGCCAGCAGGCGGGTGTCCGGGTGCAACAGGTTGGCCCGGTCGAGCTGGTAAAGCGCAGGAAACAGCTTGCGCAATGCCAGGTCGCCGAGGGCGCCAAACAGGGCAAAGGTGCAAGGTTCGACACTGATCGCAGCCATGATGTTGGTTCTTTCCTAAAGTTGGTCTAGGAATACCGCTTTCACATACGGTTTTCAAGGGATAATGTAGTAAAAACCACAACATTACACGTAAGTGTTACAGACAAGTGGTACGCCAACCGCGCCGACAGTACGATAGACGACCGTGCAAAAAGCCTGCTGCTTCAACAGCCGGCTGTCTTCCCGACCCAAGGACACACCCATGGACCGCGTGCGAAACCTCCTGGAACAGATCCAGGGCCGCCTCGACGAGCTGAACAAGGCCGAACGCAAAGTCGCCGAAGTCATCCTGCTCAACCCGCAACAAGCCACCCGTTTCAGCATCGCTGCGCTGGCCCAGGCGGCCAAGGTCAGCGAACCGACCGTCAACCGCTTCTGCCGCTCGTTCGGTGTCAGCGGTTACCCCGAACTCAAGCTGCAACTGGCGCAGAGCCTGGCCAGCGGCGCCGCCTACGTCAGCCGCGCGGTGGAAGCCGACGATGACCCGGCAGCCTATACCCAGAAGATCTTTGCCAGCGCCATTGCATCGCTCGACGGCGCCTGCCAGCAGCTCGACCCGCAGCAAGTCAGCCGTGCCGTGGACATGATGATCCAGGCCCGGCAGATCCACTTCTTCGGCCTGGGCGCCTCGGCGCCGGTGGCACTGGACGCCCAGCACAAGTTCTTCCGCTTCAACCTGGCAGTATCGGCCCACGCCGACGTACTGATGCAGCGCATGCTGGCCTCGGTGGCGCACACCGGCGACCTGTTCGTGATCATCTCCTACACCGGTCGCACCCGCGAACTGGTCGAGGTGGCCCGCCTGGCCCGGGAAAACGGCGCCTCGGTGCTGGGCCTGACCGCCGCCGGTTCGCCGCTGGCCAATGCCTGCAGCCTGAGCCTGCACATTCCGCTGCCGGAAGACACCGACATCTACATGCCGATGACCTCGCGGATCATCCAGCTGACCGTGCTCGATGTACTGGCCACCGGCATGACCCTGCGCCGCGGCGTGGACTTCCAGCCGCACCTGCGCAAGATCAAGGAAAGCCTCAACGCCAGCCGCTACCCGATCGAGGACGACGAGCTCAACTGAGCCGGTGCGCCTGCAGGCGCAGGTGGGCACGCTGCCCCGGCGCCAGGCTCAGGCCCTCGCCACTGCCGCTGGCGGCCTCGACGCAGACGAAACGCTGGCATTCGCGGCCGCTCACGCCCATCAGCGGACGGTTGCCCGGGTGCCAGACCACGGTGTCGTCACTGTCGCCGGTATCGATGCACAGCTCGCGCTGCCAGGCCGGGTCCTGCAGCTGCACCCGCGGCGTGCCGGGGTAGACCTTCTGGCAGCCTCCCTTCAGCTTCAACGCGCCATCCTCACGGCAGGCCTGGCGGTTCAGGCGATCGTAGCCTTCAATATCCTCGAGCCCGGACAGCGCTATCTCGGACACGTCACTGATACGCCAGTAGGCCAGCAGCGCATGGCTCAGCTGGCAGGGTTCGCTGTCCTGGTGCTCGGTGCTCAGGCTCAGTTCCATGCGGCTGCCCAACCGGGCATGCAGGTCGACCTGCCAGTCGCACAGGTCCAGGCGCCATTTCAGGGTTACGCCGTCCTCGTCCTCGCGGCTATCCACCAGCTTCCAGTCCAGCAAGCGGGCCCAGCCATGGGCCGGCCACAGGTCTTCGCTGGGGTGGCGGCCATACCACGGCCAGCACACCGGCACACCACCGCGGATCGCCCCGACCTGCGGCCACTGCTCGGCACACCACAGCCAGGGCCGTTCGCCGGCCGGCTGGAAATGCAGCAATTGCGCGCCCTGGCGGCTGAACACCGCCTGGCAACGGGGGTGATCGATGATCAGCACATCGCGCTGCTGGTAACGCTCCCACTCGAATGTCGGCCGGGGCCGTTGCGAGGCAAAGAAGCGATGGAGCGGATGTTCAGGCATGGTTCAGAGCTCTTGTTGTTTGAGATAGCGCTGTCTCGGCCTATTCCCGACACCCACTGCAGGGCAGTGGGTGCCGAATATCGAGATAGGGTCGAAAATGATTGGCGTAAATTTACAACAATTGCCCTCAGAATGACGACTGAATCTTCAAACCCGCGACCAGCGCGTTGTCCACCTCATCCACCCCGCCGGGGCTCTTGATGTACTGCAGGTTGGGCCGCACGGTCAGCCAGTTGGTCACATGGAAGCCGTAGTAGAGTTCGGCGTTGTACTCGGTACGCTGCAGCGGCACGAACCCGGGGTTGTCGTAATCGCTGATGCCGCTCTGGGCGTTGAGCAGCTCGGCGCGTTTCTTCACGTCGTCATTCACATGAATGCGCGCCACGCCGAAGCCGATATCGTCCTTGGGCCGGGCGTCGAAGGCGCCTTTGTAGACCAGGCCAACCTGCTGGTAGTTATCGACCACGTTGGTGGCCTTGTCGTGCACGGTGAAGTTGGCGAACAGGCTCAGGCCACGGTTGACATCGCCGCCATGAGCGGTGACCTGCTGCTGCGCCACTACCCACCAGCCATGCTTGCTGGAGTGCGACTTGAAGGCCTCGCCGGTCAAGGCCTGCGGGTTGCCGTTGACGTCATCGAACACATCGTCGGCCTTGGCCGTGCTGTAGTAGTAACCCAGGCGGTATTCGCCCGGCAGGCCGTTGACCTTGGGTGACCACACCGCTTCCACTGGCAGGATCGCGCCTTTGGTGCCGCTGCCGCTGAGCTTGAAGCCGTTGCCGGTTTCCAGGTTGGAAGGGTTCTGCTCGAAGGCACCGACCTGGACGAAGAACTCCGGTGTGATGTTGTATTTTACCCGCAGCGCCCACTGGCTGACCGGCCAGTTGTACCAGATGCCGCCAACCCAGTTGCCCACCTGCGAGCCGCAGAAGGCCAGGTTCTGGAAGTCGCAAGGGAAGCTGTTGAAGTCCTCGCCCTCGCCAAAGCGGCCGAATTTAACGTCCAGCGCACCGTCGAAGTACTTCTGCTTGACCCACATCTGTGTCAGGCGCCAGGTCTGGCCGCGGCCCCACACTTCCTGCACCGAACTGAACTGCCCGGCGCGCGGGTCGCTGATGCGGTCGTTGGACAGGTTGCGGCCGCTGCGCTCGGTGATCGCCAGCTTGAACTCGGCATCGTGCCAGCCGAAGATTTTCTGCAAATCCAGGTGCGCGCCGAGGGCGAACTGGTCGCTATAGCGCGCGGTCTTGTCGTCGTTGTAACCGCCGTGCAGGTTGCCGGCTACCTCACCGACATAATCCAGGGTGAAGTCATAGCCCTTTTCCAGCAGTTCAGTGCGGGTGCCGCCCCAGTCGCCGGTCATCCACTTCGATTCGCTGGAAAAGGCCTCGGCAGCCTGCGCGCCGCTGCTGCCAACGATGGCAAGCAAGGCCAGCGAACCCAATGTCCTGATGCGTTTGCGCTGTTCCATCCCTTTGCGTCCTCTTTTTTCTTATTGATGGTGTAGACGAATCAACGGCCCTTGAAGTGAGCCACGTTGTCCTTTGCTGCGGCGGCGGAGCTGGCCAGGTGCAGGCGCTCGCCGCTTTCGGCGTCGAACAGCAGCACCCGGGCCGGGTCGAACTGCAGGTTCAGGTTGTCACCTACCTGGCACGCCACATCCGGCGCCAGGCGGCAGCAGACTTTGGTCTGGTTGAGGGTGACGAACACCAGCAGGTCCGGCCCGGTTGGCTCGGTCACCTGCACCTCGGCGCGGATGCCCGGCATGCCGTTGCCCTCCCCGGTGCCCAGCGCGATCTGCTCGGGGCGGATGCCCAGAATGATGTCGCGCCCCTCGAGTTCGTCGGCAGCCAGCCCCAGGGGCAGTTCGCAGCGCGCCTGGCCGCTGTCGAGCAGCGCCAGCAGGCGGCCATCCTGTTTGGTCAGGCGCACCGGGATGAAGTTCATCGGCGGTGAACCGATGAAGCTGGCGACGAACTGGTTGGCCGGGTCGTTGTAGATCTGCTGCGGGGTGCCGAACTGCTGGATGATGCCGTCCTTCATCACCGCCACCTTGTCGCCCAGGGTCATGGCCTCGATCTGGTCGTGGGTGACGTACACGGTGGTGGTCTTCAGGCGTTGGTGCATCAGTTTCATTTCGGTACGCATCTCGACGCGCAACTTGGCATCGAGGTTGGACAGCGGTTCATCGAACAGGTAGATCTTCGGCCGCCGCGCCAGCGCCCGGCCCATGGCCACGCGCTGCTGCTGGCCACCGGACAGCTGCGCCGGCTTGCGCGTCAGCAGGTGCTCGATCTGCAACAGCTTGGCCACCCGCGCCACCTCTTCGTCGATGGCAGCCTGGGGCAGCTTGCGGATCTTCAGGCCGAACTCGATGTTCTCGCGCACGCTCATGGTCGGGTACAACGCGTAGGACTGGAACACCATGGCGATGTCACGGTCCTTGGGGCTCATGCCGCTGACGTCCTGCTGGTCGATGAGAATGGCGCCGCCGCTGATCTGCTCCAGCCCGGCGATGCAGTTCATCAGGGTCGACTTGCCGCAGCCCGACGGGCCGACCAGGATCAGGAACTCACCGTCCTTGATCGACAGCTGGATGTCCTTGAGGGTGTCCGGCAAGCCGCTGCCGTAGGTCTTGTTCACATTGCGAAGTTCGAGCGTTGCCATGACTTACCCCTTTACCGCGCCAGCCGTCAGCCCGCGGACGAAATATTTGCCTGCCACCACGTAGACCAGCAGGGTTGGCAGGCCGGCGATCATCGCCGCTGCCATGTCGACGTTGTATTCCTTGGCACCCGTGCTGGTATTGACCAGGTTGTTCAGGGCCACCGTAATCGGTTGCGAGTCGCCGCTGGAGAACACCACGCCGAACAGGAAGTCGTTCCAGATCTGGGTGAACTGCCAGATCAGGCAGACCATGATGATCGGCGTGGACATCGGCAGGATGATGCGGCGGAAGATGGTGAAGAACCCGGCACCGTCCAGGCGCGCAGCCTTGACCAGCGCATCGGGAATGCTCACGTAGAAGTTGCGGAAGAACAGCGTGGTGAAGGCCAGGCCGTAGACCACGTGCACCAGTACCAGGCCGGTGGTGGTGCTGGCCAGGCCAAGCTTGCCGAGGGTGAACGAGGCCGGCAGCAGCACGGTCTGGAACGGCAGGAAGCAGCCGAACAGCAGCAGGCCGAAGAACAACTGCGAGCCACGGAAGCGCCACATCGACAGCACATAACCGTTCAGCGCGCCGATGGCGGTGGAGATCAGCACCGCTGGCACGGTGATCATGATCGAGTTCCAGAAGTAACCGCTGACCGTGCTCCAGGCCTTTACCCAGCCGATGCCGGTGATGACCGCCGGCCAGCTCAGCAGGTTGCCGGTGCTGATGTCTTCAGGGGTCTTGAAGCTGGTCAGCAGCATTACCACCAGCGGCACCAGGTACAGCACCACCGCCAGCAACAGCACCGCATGGATGGCAATGCGACTCGGGCTCGGCAGCGCTTTTTCGAGAGGGCTATGCATGGCGTTTGCTCCGCAGCTCCGAGTACAGGTAAGGCACGAGGATCGCCAGGATCGCCCCGAGCATCAGGATGGCGCTGGCCGAGCCCATGCCCATCTGGCCGCGGCTGAAGGTGAACGAATACATGAACATCGCCGGCAGGTCGGACGAGTAGCCTGGGCCGCCGGCTGTCATGGCCGCCACCAGGTCGAAGCTCTTGATGGCAATGTGCGAGAGAATCATCAGCGAGCTGAAGAACACCGGGCGCAGGCTGGGCAGCACCACACGCCAGTAGATGCGCGGCAGGCTGGCACCGTCGATCTGCGCAGCCCGGATGATCGACGGGTCGACGCCACGCAGGCCGGCGAGGAACATTGCCATGATGAAGCCCGAGGCCTGCCACACGGCAGCGATCACCAGGCAGTACACCACCCGGTCGGGATCGATCAGCCAGTCCAGGCGAAAGCCCTCCCAGCCCCAGTCGCGCAGCAGCTTGTCCAGGCCCATGCCCGGGTTGAGCAGCCACTTCCAGGCGGTGCCGGTGACGATCATCGACAGCGCCATGGGGTACAGGTAGAGGGTGCGGATGAAACCTTCGCGCCGAATGCGCTGGTCCAGCAAGACCGCCAGCACTACGCCGATGACCAGGCTGATGGCGATGAAAAGGCCGCCGAACAGCACCAGGTTCTTGCTTGCCACCCACCAGCGATCGTTGTCGAACAGCCGGGCATACTGCGCCAGGCCGGCCCATTTGTAGGTCGGCAGGAAGGTCGAGGTGGTGAAGGACAGGACGAAGGTCCAGAGGATGTAGCCGTAGAAGCCCACCAGGACGATGAACATGCTCGGCGCCAGCACCAGCTTGGGCAGCCAGCGCTGTAGCGCGTCCAGGGGTGAGGCCCGCAATTGGGCGGTTGCTGTGGTCATGGTTCACCTCAAAGGCACAACGGCCCGCTTTTGTGGGAGCGGCCTTGTGTCGCGAAAGGGCTGCGAAGCAGCCCCGGGGGCCTGATGAAGGAAGCTGTTCTGGAAGGACTGCGCTGCCTGGTTCTGGGACCGCTTTGCGGTCCTTTCGCGACGCAAGGCCGCTCCCACAGTCAGGCTGCGTTAGCCTCCGAGCCGCTTACTGGGCAGCCTTGACCGCCGCCGCCAGCTTCTTCGCCGCATCGGCCGGGTCGGCCTTGGGGTCGTTGATGTAGTTGGTCACCACATCGAAGAACGCGCCCTGCACGGCCAGCGTGGTGGCCATGTTGTGCGCCATGCTTGGCTGCAGGCCGCCATTCTTGGCATCAGCCAGGAAGTCCCTGGCTGAGGTCTGCGCACAGGCGTCGAAGCCATGCTTGCCCATGTCGGCGAGCATGTCGTTGCGCACCGGGATCGAGCCCTTGTTGCTGCTGAAGACCTTCTGGAAGTCCTCGCCCAGCACCTTGCGGGCAATATCCTGCTGGCCGGCGGAGGTGCCGGCGTCGTTCTGCTTGAACACCACCAGTGAGTCGATGTTGTACAGGAAGGCCTTGTCGGTGCCAGGGAATGGCACGCACTGGTAGTCCTTGCCGGCGGTTTTCTTCGCCAGGGTCCATTCGCTCTTGGCCCAGTCGCCCATGATCTGCATGCCGGCCTTGCCGTTGATGACCTTGGCCGCTTCCAGGTTCCAGTCCTGGCCTTTGCCATCCGGGTCCATGTAGGTGGCGACCTTTTTCAGTTCGGTCAGCGCCTTGACCATCTGCGGGCCGGTCAGGGCCGTGCTGTCGAGGTCGACCAGGGCCTTCTTGTAGCCATCGGCCCCCATCACCGCCAGCACCACGCTTTCGAACACGGTGCTGTCCTGCCACGGCTGGCCGCCATGGGCGAGCGGAATGAAACCGGCGGCCTTGAGCTTGTCGGCAGCGGCGTAGAATTCGTCGAGGGTGGCGGGTGCCTTGTCGATGCCGGCCTTCCTGAAGACGTCGGGGTTGATCCAAAGCCAGTTGATGCGGTGGATATTCACCGGCACGGCGACATAGTCACCGTCGTACTTCACGGTGTCTGCCACCTTCTTGTCGAGGAGGGAGTCCCACTTTTCTTCCTTGGCCACATCCTTGAGCACCTCGGCGTCGAGCAACCCGGTGGCCGCCCAGTCCTGGATGTCCGGGCCCTTGATCTGCGCGACACCCGGCGGGTTGCCGGCCACGGCGCGGCTCTTGAGCACAGTCATGGCGGTGGCGCCGCCACCACCGGCGACGGCGCCGTCCTTCCAGGTGAAACCATCCTTTTCGACCTGGGCCTTGAGCACATCGACCGCCGCTTTTTCACCACCGGAGGTCCACCAGTGCACTACCTCGACACTGCCCTTGGGTTCGGCAGCCAAGGCACTCAGCGGGGACAAGGAGGCCAGTGAGATTGCGGCAGCGAGACGGAGCGTGGAATTCATCGAAGCACCTTTCTTGTTGTTATGCCGTGCAAGTCGATCGCTTGCGTTGCATGAAGTCTAAACAGCGTGCTCGCCTCGCCAGGTAACGAAGCGATGCGTGAATGTCATCGTTTGGTTACATTGCCGGCCAGGCTGCTGGCCAGGCTGGGTGCCAGTGGCAAGCCCGGCAGCAGCAGCGCCTGGTAGGCATGGTAGAGGTCTGGCTTGCCTGGCCAGATGGTCGCGGCCGGCTGGTTGTGCGCATCGAGTTCGTGGTGCCAGCTGCCAGCGCCGTGGTCAATGAAATGGTTGGCGATGAAGCCCCAGCAACGGCGGTACCACTGCTCGTAGTGCGCCTCGCCCGTGCGCTGCAACAGCGCCGCAGCGGCGGCACAGGCTTCGGCATGCACCCAGTGCAGGCGTGCGCGCACCACCGGGCGATCGGCCCAGTCCAGGGTGTAGACGAAACCGGGGGCACCATCGACGTTCCAGGCTTGCTGGCAGGCTGTATCGAACAACGCGCGGGCACAATCTGGCAGCCACTGCGGGGCCTGCAGGCCAAACCGTTCCAGGCTGGCCTCCAGGTGCAGCAGCAACCGCGCCCACTCCAGGGCATGCCCGGGCGTGGAGCCATAAGGCCGGAAGTGGTCTGCCGGGTGCGCCTGGTTGTAGTGCGGCAGTGGCTGCCAGAGGGCGTCGAAATGTTCGATGACCCGGTAGCCGTTGGCGGCGGCATGGGTACGGATGATGCGCTCGGCGATACGCAAGGCGCGTTGCAGCCACAGGCTGTCGCCCGTGACGTCTGCCAGGGCCAGGAAGGCCTCGACCGCATGCATGTTGCTGTTGGCGCCACGGTATTGCTCGGGCAACTGCCAGGTGCGGGAAAAGGCTTCCCGCAGGGCGCCCTCCTCTTCGCTCCAGAACCGCGCTTCGAGCACCTGCACCGCATCTGCCAGCAGGGCGGGTGCCTCTTCAGCGCCGGCCATCACCGCCGAGCTGGCGGCCAGGGCGACGAAGGCGTGCAAGTAAGCCGCCTTGCCACTGTCGTCATGGCCGCCGGGGTGAGCGAACCAGCCGCCGTAGGTGGCATCCTGCAGCGCACCGCGCAAGGCGGCCACACCGTGTTCGGCACAGGCCAGGTAACCGGGCACGCCCTGCAGGTGGGCCAGGGCGAAGCAGTGGGTCATGCGGGCGGTATTCAGGGTTTCGGCGCGGGCACCGGGGGCAAGCTGCCCCTTGGCATCCAGATTGCCAAAACCTTCGGGCAGTTTCGCGGACTTGGCGAAGGCCAGCAGGCGCTGCCCTTCGGCCATGCGCCAGGCGGTGTGGGCCGGGGCGTCGAGCCAGCAGGTGGAAGGCAGGTTGGAAGGGTTCATGGGCCAGCTTGATCCTTGCCAGTCGTGTGCGAATTCTAGCCAGCGGGGTTGGGTGGGTTGTCACGAAGGACAGTGGGTTTGTCACCTGGTAGTGACATTTGTGTGACCCGCAATGGCCCTATCGCCGGCAAGCCAGCTCCCACCCCGACCGCATTGCCCCCAAGCCATGTGCAGTCCCTGTGGGAGCTGGCTTGCCGGCGATAGGGCCGGTACAGGCAACACAACCCTTCAGTCCATCCCCCGTGGCAGATACAAGGTCACCCGCAACCCGCCCTCACGCAGGTTCAGCAAGCTCACCTCCCCGCCATGGCTATGGGCAATGTTGCGCGCAATCCCCAACCCCAACCCGTACCCCTGCTGCTGCCCGGCCAGACGGAAGTGCGGCTCGAACACTTGCTCCAGCTGCTGTTGCGGTACCCCCGGCCCCTGGTCGTCCACCTGCAGGACGAACCCCTCGGCAGTGTCGATGATGCGCAACCGCGCCCGCTCGCCGTACTTGATGGCGTTGTCGATCAGGTTACCGATGCAGCGCCGCAGCGCCAGCGGCTTGCCCGGGTACGGCGCCAGTGCGCGGCCTTCGAGCGTGATGCGGCCATCGCCCAGGTAAGGCTCGGCCAGGATCTCCAGCACCTGGTTGAGGTCGACCGGCTCGATGTTCTCGTGGATGTCGGTGTCCTTCACGCACTGCAAGGCGCCTTTGACCAGCAGCTCCAGTTCGTCCAGGTCCTGGCTGAACTTGGCCTGCAGG
>Ga0209676_1000550_pt1 | contig 57330 bp, 51 predicted proteins | sample AraplaCvi_mLB_r2_FD_184282 | JGI IMG/M metagenome (GOLD analysis project Ga0209676, IMG submission 184282) | Arabidopsis root microbial communities from North Carolina, USA - plate scrape MF_Cvi_mLB_r2 (SPAdes) (version 2) | ecosystem: Host-associated > Plants > Roots > Endosphere | place: USA... | reverse complement strand
GCTGGCCCGGATCGCCTGGGGCGTCTTTAAGAGTGGCCAGAACTTCGACCCGACCATGCTGAAAGTCGGTCAAGCCCGCTTCCAGCAGGCTTGACCACGAACATAGGATCTCGACTCTACAGAAGCAAGCCGACTGACAGTCGGCTCCACCACGCGTGGGTCGGCCTCAGCGCTCGGTCGCCGACTCGACCACCATGTCCAGCACGTACGCCTGCGACGGCGCATCGGCTGGCGGGTTCTTTACCGCGAAACGCTTCACGCGCACCACGTTGCGCACGCCGTCTTCGTGGGTGTAGCCCTCGATGCTGCCGTAGAAGTTCTCGAACTTGCCGGGTTCGCCCTGCTTCAGGCCCTTGTCGTCGAACTTCACCTCACGCACCTGCAGGCACTGGTAATCCGGAATCAGCGGGTGCGAGCACTTCCGGGTCTTCGCGGCCACTTCCAGGAACACGGTTTCGCCCGGGCCGCCGTAGCGGGTTTCGGCGGTCGGTTCCGGTGCGAACACCAGCACGTCGCCCTTGCCGGTGGTCAGGGTCAGCGCGCCATCGGTACCCTGCGCGGCCTTCAGCTCGCCTTGCAGGCGGCTGGACACCGCTTCGTCCAGCGCCATCAGCGCCTTGTCGGTGCAGGCCATCATGGTCGACACCATCGCGCCTACCTTCAGCGTGCCGTTTTCCAGGGTGTAGCCACCGCCCAGGCGGTTGCAGGTGTTGCTCACCGCCAGGCGGCCATCGGCGAAGTCCAGCGTGACCGGCTTGTCATCGCGGGCGAACAGCGCATCGATGCGCGTGCCGTCGGCCGCGGTGGCCTGCTTCAGCAACCAGTGCTGGCTCTGCAGGCGCTGCGCATCCAGGTGCGCCAGCGTCTGCTGGTCCGCTGCCTTGGTGGCGGCCGGGGCCACGTCGTCGCCGCCGGTACCGGCGGGGGCCGGGGTCTGGCTGCAGGCGGCCAGCAGGGCCAGCGGGAGGAGCAGGGTGAGCGTGCGGTTCATGGTGGTGAGTCTCCTTGAGGAACCTGGAAAAACGGGTCGGGACCGGGAATGGGTTTGACCGGTCCCGGCGTTGTTCAGCTACCGGCAGGCAACCACAGCAGCAATGCGGCGCCGAGGGCGATGCGGTAGAGGGCAAACGCCGTGAACTTGTGCGACTTGATGTAGCCCATCAGCCACTTCACTACGACGAAGCCGGTGATGGCGGCGGCAACGAAGGCCACGCCGACGTCGGTCCAGTTCTCGCTGGCCAGGTTTCCTTCCTTGGCCAGTTCCAGGAAGGTGTAGGCGCTGGCGGCGAACATGGTGGGAATGCCCAGCAGGAATACGAACTCGGCGGCGGCCGCGCGGCGGCTCAGGCCCAGCAGCATGGCCAGGAAGATCGCCGAGGCCGAACGCGAGGTGCCGGGGAACACGCCGGCCACCACCTGCGCCAGGCCCACACCGATCGCCACCGTCCAGGTCACCTGGTCACGGTCGGGCAGGCGTGCGGTATAGGCCTCCACCAGCAGCATCCAGACGCCGCCGATGATCAGCGCCCAGGCCACCGGGCCCACGGTTTCCGGCAGCGACCAGCCGGCCTTGCGCACCACCAGGCCGACCACGGCCGTCACCAGGAAGGCAGCGCCCAGCTTGAACACGTACTCGCGGTTCTCGCGCTGGCCGAAGCCGGTGGCCAGCTGCAGCAGGCGCTGGCGGAACACCAGTACCACGGCCAGGATCGCGCCGGCCTGGATGATGATGTTGAAGAAGTCCGAACGCGCGCCCAGCCAGTGCTGGGCAATCAGCAGGTGGCCGGTGCTGGAGATCGGCAGGAATTCGGTGAGGCCTTCGAGGATGCCCAGCAACAGGGCGGAGAGCAGATCGGACATGGGTGGAATGGGCGCCGGCAGCGGAAGGAAGAAGGTCGAGAGGATAGACGATCCCTGCCGCACCAAACGGGTGCGGAAGGAGATGCATGCACCCCTTTGGTGCGCTCCGCTGTGCACCGCGCCGGGGCGTGCTGTTTGAAATCAATGGCTTGCGTGCACAGAAAAGTTGGCACGGTCATTGCTCTACCTCAAGCAGGCATTCATCCCCATCCGAGGTCGTACCGATGTCCGTGGAAAACGTTGAGAAGCTGATCAAGGACAACCAGATCGAGTTCGTCGATCTGCGTTTCGTGGATATGCGTGGCGTCGAGCAGCACGTCACCTTCCCGGTCAGCATCATCGAACCGTCGCTGTTCGAAGAAGGCAAGATGTTCGACGGCAGCTCCATCGCCGGCTGGAAGGGCATCAACGAGTCGGACATGGTCCTGCTGCCGGACCCGGCCAGCGCCTATGTCGATCCGTTCTACGCCGATCCGACCATCGTCATCAGCTGCGACATCCTCGACCCGGCCACCATGCAGCCGTACGGCCGCTGCCCGCGCGGCATCGCCAAGCGCGCCGAGGCCTACCTGAAGTCCTCCGGCATCGCCGAAACCGCGTTCTTCGGCCCGGAGCCGGAATTCTTCATCTTCGATTCGGTCCGTTTCGCCAATGAAATGGGCAACACCTTCTTCAAGGTCGACTCGGAAGAAGCCGCTTGGAACAGCGGTGCCAAGTACGACGGCGCCAACAGCGGCTACCGTCCGGGCGTTAAGGGTGGTTACTTCCCCGTTCCGCCGACTGACACCCTGCATGACCTGCGCGCTGAAATGTGCAAGACGCTGGAACAGGTCGGCATCGAAGTGGAAGTGCAGCACCACGAAGTGGCCACCGCCGGCCAGTGCGAGATCGGCACCAAGTTCAGCACCCTGGTGCAGAAGGCCGACGAACTGCTGCGCATGAAGTACGTCATCAAGAACGTGGCGCACCGCAACGGCAAGACCGTCACCTTCATGCCCAAGCCGATCGTCGGTGACAACGGCAGCGGCATGCACGTGCACCAGTCGCTGTCCAAGGGCGGCACCAACCTGTTCTCCGGTGACGGTTACGGCGGCCTGAGCCAGCTGGCGCTGTGGTACATCGGCGGCATCTTCAAGCACGCCAAGGCCATCAACGCCTTCGCCAACTCGGGCACCAACAGCTACAAGCGCCTGGTGCCGGGCTTCGAAGCACCGGTCATGCTGGCCTACTCGGCCCGCAACCGTTCGGCCTCGTGCCGCATTCCGTGGGTGTCCAACCCGAAGGCACGCCGCATCGAAATGCGCTTCCCCGATCCGATCCAGTCGGGCTACCTGACCTTCACCGCGCTGATGATGGCCGGCCTGGACGGCATCAAGAACCAGATCGACCCGGGCGCACCGAGCGACAAGGATCTGTACGACCTGCCGCCGGAAGAAGAGAAGCTGATCCCGCAGGTCTGCTCCTCGCTGGACCAGGCCCTGGAAGCGCTGGACAAGGACCGCGAGTTCCTCAAGGCCGGGGGCGTGATGAGCGATGACTTCATCGACGGCTACATCGCGCTGAAGATGCAGGAAGTGACCAAGTTCCGCGCGGCGACCCACCCGCTGGAATACCAGTTGTACTACGCCAGCTGACCGGGCGGCGATGGCGGTGGGACCTCCCTCCCACCCGCCGCCATCGCCTCCGTTCTTCGCGGCTGGGGAGCCGCAGGGCGGGCCCGTGCCCGCCGTGGTAGAGCGGACCGTTGGTCCGCTGCATTGAAGGCGGGCCGCTGGCCCGCTTTGGTAGAGCGGACTGTCAGTCCGCTGAACCAGGGGCAAGAGAGAGACCGGATACGCGACATGGGCCGCCCTCCCTCCCGCGTCGGTCGTGCAAGGAGAGAGGCACGGCCGTCCCGGCCCATTACGTGTCCGGTGCAACAGCCACGGCCATCACCACGATGGCCCGTGGTTGCCTGATGCCATCGCGCGCTGGCGCGGTGGCCCCATCCACCATCGGGACATGCGCATGAAACTGATCTCCGCCATCATCCGACCGTTCAAGCTCGACGAGGTCCGCGAGGCCCTCTCCGACGCGGGCGTGTCGGGCATCACCGTGACCGAAGTGAAAGGTTTCGGTCGCCAGAAGGGCCACACCGAGCTGTATCGCGGCGCCGAGTACGTCGTCGATTTCCTGCCCAAGATCAAGATCGAAACCGTGGTCACCGACGAGCGTGCCGACGCGGTGATCGAAGCGATCCAATCGTCCGCAGGCACCGGCAAGATCGGCGACGGCAAGATCTTCGTCACTGCCGTCGAGCAGGTCATCCGTATCCGCACCGGCGAAATCGGTGCCGACGCGCTGTAACCCCTTCCGGAGACTCCCCCAAATGAAGATGCGCCTTCTCACCGGGTGGCAAGCCCGGTTCCATCTCGTGTGCCTGTTGATGCTGCTCAGCGCGCTCGCCGCCGGTGCCTGGCCGGGCACTGCGAACGCCCAGGCCCAGGTCTCGCCGCTGCCCAGCGAAACCGTCGCGGTCGAACCGCTGCAGGCGCCGGTGGCTGCGGCACCGGTTGCCGCTGAAGCCGCCGCGCCGGCCTTCGACCACGGCGACGTCGCCTGGATGCTCACCTCCACCCTGCTGGTGCTGCTGATGGTGGTGCCGGGCCTGGCCCTGTTCTACGGCGGCCTGGTGCGTTCGAAGAACGTGCTGTCGGTGCTCAGCCAGATCCTGGTGGTGTTCTCGCTGGTGCTGCTGCTGTGGGTGTCCTACGGCTACAGCGCGGTGTTCAGCGCGGGCAATCCGTTCTTCGGCTCATTCACCGAGTTCGCCTTCCTGAAGGGCTTTACCCCTGATTCGGTCGGCAACACGCCCATCAAGGGCCTGCCGGATTATCTCTTCGTCGCCTTCCAGTCGACCTTCGCCGGCATCACCACCGCGCTGATCGTCGGCGCCTTCGCCGAACGCATCAAGTTCCGCGCGGTGCTGCTGTTCTCGGCGTTGTGGTTCACCCTCAGCTACATCCCGATGGCACACATCGTCTGGGGTGGCGGTTACCTGGGTGAAATGGGCGCGATCGATTTCGCCGGTGGCACCGTGGTGCACATCAACGCGGGCGTGGCCGGCCTGGTCGGCGCGTGGTTCCTCGGCAAGCGCCTGGGCTATGGCCAGACCGCGCTGAAGCCACACAACGTGCCGTTCACCTACATCGGCGCGATGCTGCTGTGGGTGGGCTGGTTCGGCTTCAACGCCGGCTCGGCCGCAGCCGCCGACACCGTCGCTTCGCTGGCCTTCCTCAACACCGTGCTGGCCACTGCTGCGGCAGTGCTGGGCTGGACGCTCACCGAAGCGATCACCAAGGGCAAGCCGTCGGCACTGGGCGCAGCCTCGGGTGCGGTGGCCGGCCTGGTCGGCATCACTCCGGCCTGCGGCACCGTGGGCCCGCTGGGCGCCATCGTCATCGGCCTGGTCGCCGGCGTGGTCTGCGTGTGGGGTGTCACCGGCCTGAAGCGGCTGCTGAAGGTGGACGACACCGCCGACGTGTTCGGTGTGCACGGCGTCGGCGGCATCGTCGGTGCCATCCTCACCGGTGTGTTCAGCGCGCAGTCGCTGGGCGGCACCAAGGCCGATCTGGATATCGGCCACCAGGTGTGGGTGCAGGTGGTCAGCGTCGGCCTCACCGTGGTCTGGTCGGCGGTGGTCACCGCGGCCATCCTGCTGCTGGTGAAGGTGGTGGTCGGCCTGCGCGTGACCGAAGAGGCCGAACGTACTGGCCTGGACGTCACCTCGCACGGCGAATCGGCCTACGAGGCCTGAGCTAGCGGCGGGCAGCCTTCTGCCCTGGTGGGTGCCGACCGTTGGTCGGCACTCCCCTCGGCCCTCTGTTCTGGTGGGTGCCGACCGTTGGTCGGCACTCCCCTCGACCCTCTGTTCTGGTGGGTGCCGACCGCTGGTCGGCACTGCAGCCCTCCAGCCACGCGTGGCGTGGCTCTACTGCATCCTTCATGGTCGGTACCGCCCTTCGACCTGGTGGGTGCCGACCGTTGGTCGGTACCGCGGCATGCATCGTCGCGCGCGATCGCGCACAATCAAACGCATGCACCCGATCCGCACCCCCCTGATGTTCTCGGCCTGCCTGCTGCTGGCCGCCTGTGCTTCCGCGCCGCAGGAAAGCCGCAACCCGTTGGCTACCTGGGTGCCTTCGCCAAACCAGAACGCGCGCGATCCAGTCGTCATCGTCATCCACCACACCGAACAGGATTCGGTGCAGCAGAGCCTGCACACGCTGCGCACTGCCAACAGCGGCGGCCGGGTCAGCGCGCATTACCTCATCGGGGCCGATGGCCACCGCTACCAGCTGGTCAGCGATGAACGCCGCGCCTGGCATGCAGGTTCCGGCCGCTGGGGCACCATCACCGATCTCAACTCGGCATCCATCGGCATCGAGCTGGACAACAACGGCAGCACGCCGTTCACGCCCGCGCAGATCGCATCGCTGATCCTGCTGCTGCGTGATCTCACCGAGCGCCTGAACATCCCGCCGCGGCAGGTGATCGGCCACGCCGATCTCGCGCCGACGCGCAAGGCCGACCCCAGCCGCTTCTTCCCGTGGCAGCAGCTGGCCGAGGCTGGCTTCGGCGTGTGGCCGCGTGCCAGCGATGGCCCCGCACCGGACGGTTTCGATGCGTGGAATGCAATGGCCCGCTTCGGTTACCCGCTGGAGGATCGCGAAGCGGCCGTCGCCGCCTTCCATCGCCGCTTTCGCGGCAGTGACGACCTGCCGAAGACGCTGGACGCCGAAGACGCGCGCATCCTGCATTCGCTGCTGCTGCAGACGCCGTAGCCATCTGACGGTAGCGCTGGGCCATGCCCGGCGAGCGCGCAGCGCGGGATCCGCTTTCCGCCGGGCATGGCCCAGCGCTACCGGAGGTTGCTCCGCTACCATCGGCCCCACTACATTGCGACGATGATCACTGTTACGTCGCCGCGCGCGTTCCTCACCTTCCTGGCCGCCGCCCTGCTCGCTGGCTGCGCCACCACCGGCACCCGTCCGGCCATACCGGCCGCCAAGCCCGCTGCCACCACCTACGCCAAGGTCGACTGGAAGGTGCTGCCGGCGGTCTCCGAAGCCGACCTGCAGGCCGGCTTCGTCGCCTGGCGCAGCAGCTGCACCCGCCTGAAGAACGATGCGGTCTGGGCCCAGCCCTGCGCGACCGCGGCCACGGTGTCCGACAAGGACCCGGCGGCGATCCGTCAGTTCCTGCAGCGCGACCTCGACGTGTACGCACTGCGCGCCGGGGGCCACCAGGCCGATGGCCTGATCACCGGCTACTACGAACCCATCTATCCCGGCAGCCTGACCCGCACGGCCACCGCCACGGTACCGGTGTATGGCACGCCCGACGATCTGATCGTGGTGCAGCTGGACAGCCTCTACCCCGAGCTGAAGGGCAAGCGCCTGCGTGGCCGCCTCGATGGCAAGGTGCTCAAGCCCTATGACGACGCCGGTACCATCGCCAGCAAGGGCTCCAAAGCCCCGGTGCTGGCCTGGCTGACCGACCCGATGGACCTGCAGCTGCTGCAGATCCAAGGCTCGGGCCGCGTACGCCTGGCCGATGGCAGCCAGGTGCGGCTGGCCTATGCCGAGCAGAACGGCCACCCCTACCGCGCCATCGGCCGCTGGCTGGTGGACCAGGGCGAGCTGAAGAAGGAAGACGTCACCATGGACGCGATCCGCGCATGGGCGAAGGCGCACCCGGCGCGCGTGCCGGAGCTGCTGCGCAGCAACCCCAGCTACGTGTTCTTCGTGCGCAGCGCCGACAGCCCGGAAGGCCCGCGCGGGTCGCTGAACGTGCCGCTGACCGCCGGCTACAGCGTGGCGGTCGACCGCAGCGTGGTGCCGCTGGGCAGCCTGCTGTGGCTGTCCACCACCCGCCCGGACGGCAGCCCGGTGGTGCGCCCGGTGGCCGCCCAGGACACCGGCGGTGCCATTGCCGGCGAAGTGCGTGCCGACCTGTACTGGGGCAGCGGCGATGCCGCCGGCAAGCTGGCCGGTGACATGAAGCAGAAGGGCAACCTCTGGATGCTGTGGCCGAAGGGCGCGCCCCTGCCGCAGTAGGCCGGCCGGGGTCAGATCCCTTTGCGCGGCAAAGGGCTCTGACCCCAAATGCCTGATAATGGCGCCATTCCGAACTCTCCGGCCGCCGCTGTGGCCAGGACCCCTGCAATGAAGAACATCAAGAACAACACCGCCAGGAAGTACTACAAGCACTGGGCCGAATCGGGCCTGGGCAAGGGCAACGTGCTGATGGAAGCCCGCGGCGAGAAGATCGTGCGTCAGGTGGAAATCTACGGCACCAAGCTGGTCTGGGCCGATGAGCACGGCCAGAGCGACGACCGTTTCCTGCTGGCCGACCAGCCGGTGTCGTTCCTCGATTTCGACGAGGACGACGAAATCTCCGCGCGCGAATTTGAAAGCGCCTGGAAGAAGGCCAGGGAAGCCACCGGCTACCCGGTGTAAACACCGCTCCACCCCCGCTTTTGTAGAGTCGAGCCATGCTCGACTCCGCGAGCCTCGCGCTTGAAATGTTATATGATTACATTTCATCTGCACTCTTCCACCCCCATGAAAACCTCCACGCTGGTGGCCGCCCTCGCGGCCGCTCCGTTCGCCCCTGAAGCTTTCGCACAGTCCGCCGATGCCGCGCTCACCCTCGGCAAGGTGCAGGTGCACCAGCATGGCGAAGGCCAGCTCAGCGCTCACCAGGTGCTGACCTCGGTGGACGTGCTGGGCGCGGACCAGATCGAAGACCGCAACGTCTCGCACAGCTGGGAACTGCTGGGGCAGATGCCCGGCATCCAGCTCACCGAAACGCGGCAGGGTGCGGAGTCGGGCAAGGTCAGCTTCCGCGCCTTCAACGGCGAGGGCTACCTCAATGCCATCAAGACCCTCATCGACGGCATCCCCAGCAATGTCAACAGCGGCAACCAGCGCTTCATCGACATGCTGTTCCCGCTGGAAATCAGCTACATCGAAGTGGTGCGCGGGACCAACGACCCGCGCTACGGCCTGCACAACATCGGCGGCAACGTGAACTTCGGTACGCGCCAGGGTGGCAACTACACCGATGCGCGGCTGGCCTACGGCAGCTACAACACCCGCGATGCGCAGCTGGCGGTGGGCCGCGAAGCGAATGGCTTCGCCCAGAACTACTTCGTTGGTACCCAGGCCAGTGATGGCTACCGCGACCATGACACCTCCAAGAAGTATTCGCTGGGCGGCAAATGGTTCCATGGCTCACTGGACGACGGCCTGCGCGTGGGCCTGACCGCGCGCGCCTACCACCACGAAGCGGACGAACCCGGCTTCATGACGGCCGACGAGCTGCGCACGCACCGCCGTGGCAGCGACCTGCGCAACGCCAACGATGGCGATGACCGCGACATGCGGCAGATCGCCGCGCACGTGGACCTGAAACTCTCCGATGCGCTGACTTTCGGCACGCGGCTGTACTACAACCGCTATGAAGACGACCGCCGGGTGACCTTCAGCGATCTGCCCACCGGCAACCTGCCGCGCCAGCGCCGCGTGTGGGATGAGCGCCAGACCGGACTGCTCAGCACGCTCACCTGGCAGGCCAGCCCCGCGCTTACGGTGGAAGGCGGCCTGAACTACGAGCAGCAGGACAACGGCTACCTCCGCGAGCGCTACGCCTACGATGAACCCACCGATTACAGCCAGGCGCCGGCGCGCGTGCAGAACGACGACCGCCACAGCTTCGACAACTGGGGCGCCTACGTGCAGGCCATCTACCAGCCGGCCGAAGCGTGGAAGATCGTGCCGGCCTACCGTATCGACCGCTTCAGTGGCAGCACGCACCTGATGAACGGCGTCCGCGGCCGCCTGCAGGACTACGGCACCATCGGCCAGCCCAAGCTGAGCGTGATCCACAGCGTGGGGCAGACCACCCATGTCTACGCCAACTGGGGCCGCACCTTCCAGGTGCTCACCGGCTCCACCGCGCCGGCCTACCTCACCCCTGGCCAGGCGCCGATGCAGCCGTCCACCAACACCGGCATGGAGCTGGGCCTGAAGTTCGAGCCGTTCGCCGGCAGCCAGGCGCGCCTGGCGGTGTGGCAGCAGGACGCGGAAAACGAGGTGTCCAACATGCCGGCCACCGGCACCACGGTCACCCTGGGCAAGACCCGCCGCCGCGGCGTGGATGCGCAGCTGAGCCTGCAGCTGGGCGATGACTGGACGGTGTGGGCCTCGCACGCCTACCAGGAAGCGAAGATAACCCGCGACGACCGCAATGCCAGCATTTCGCTGCAGGGCAGGGAAGTGGCGGCTACCCCGCGCCACATCAGCAACCTGGGCGTGGATTACCGCGCCAGCGACGCGCTTCGCCTCGGCCTGCAGGCGCGCGCGCAGGGCGACTACTACCTGGAAGAGCGCAACGAGGCCGGCAAGTTCGGCGGCTTCGGCGTGCTCGACCTCAGCGCGGCGTACCAGATCACCCCGCGCTCGAGCGTGGACCTGCAGCTGAAGAACGTCACCGGCCGCGAGTACGCCTACGCGTGGTACGACAGCTTCTTCTGGGACAGCGCCCGCCCGATGTTCTCGCCGGCCCCGGGCCGCAGCGTGTTCGTCGGCCTGAACATGAAGCTGTAACGCGAATGGGGTCGGACCCCTTTCCGCCAGGAAAGGGCTCTGACCCCGGATCAGCCTTACGTCGCCGCGTTGTTCATCGCCACGTCGACATCCGCTTGCAGTCCGATCCAGAACGTATCGGACACGCCGAAGTAACGGGACAGCCGCAGTCCGGAATCTGCCGTCACGGCACGCTGGCCGGTAACGATCTCGCCGATCCGGCGCTGCGACACGCCGATTGCCTTGGCCAGGCGGTACTGGGTGATGCCCAGCGGCTCGAGGAACTCATGCAGCAGGATCTCGCCGGGACCGGGGTAGGGGACGGTTCGCATGGAAGGGCCTGTCCGGACAGCGAATGCAGCAGGCAGTGTGGCAACGGCGCGCCCCTGCGGGAATCAGGTAATGCGACCACGTTCGACGCATTTGGCCTGCAGGGGTCAGAGCCCTTTCCTGACGGAAAGGGATCCGACCCCACACCCTCGTTTTGCACTACATTGGTGCAATGTCCGACCCCGCACCCCCGCCGTCCCTCGATGCCCTCGGCACGCCGCTGGCCTGGGCCGGGGCCGATGGCCGCATCATCGGCTGCAATCCCGCCTTCGCCCGCTGGCTGGGCGTCAGCGTCCGCCGCCTGATTGGCCAGCCACTGGCCGCGCTGGAAGTGCAGGGCGAGGCGCTGGCCCATTTCCTCGCACGCGATGAGCGCGACAGCCTGCGGCTGAACCGCCTGGCGCTGGCCCTGCCCGGCGAGGGCGCGCGCTTTGCCGAGGGCTGGATGAGCCGCCGCGACGATGGCGGTTGGCTGCTGGAAGCGCATCCGGTCGATGAATTCCCGGGCCTCGACCCGACCCAGGCCCTGCCCAGCGCGCTCAGTGCCGCGCTGAAGGGTCTGGCCCACGAGCTGCGCAATCCGCTGGCCGGGCTGAAGGGCGCCGCCCAGCTGCTGGCGCGACGAACCGCGCAGCGCGATGCCAGCGAGCGCGAACTGATCGACCTGATCGGCTCGGAGATCGAACGCCTCAACGGCCTGCTCGACCAGCTGCTGTCCCCGGCCCCGGCCGCGCCGCATGCACCGCTGAACATCCATGCCGCGCTGGAACGCGTGCTGCGCCTGGCCGAAAACGAGGCCGGCTGGGCCGTGCGCCTGCAGCGCGACTACGACCCCAGCATTCCCGAGTTCCATGGCGATGCCGATCGCCTCACCCAGGCGGTGTGGAACCTGGTGCGCAACGCCATCCAGGCCGGCGCGGGGGTGATCACCCTGCGCACCCGCGTTGAACATGGCGTGCGCATTGCCGAACAGCTGCACACCCTGGCCCTGCGCCTGGAAATTGCCGATGACGGGCGTGGCGTGCCGGAAGAACTGGCCGAGCACCTGTTCCTGCCGCTGGTCAGTGGCCGCGCCGAAGGCACCGGCCTGGGCCTGGCGCTGGCCCAGCAGGTGGCGCGCGAACACCGTGGCACGCTCACCTATCGCTCGCGCCCGGGCCATACCGTGTTCACCCTGCTGCTGCCGATCGGCAACGGCGCCGTCCCGGCCCAGGAGGCCCCGCGCGATGTCTGATTCACCTTCCTACGCGCAGCGCATCTGGGTGGTCGACGATGACCGCGCCGTGCGCTTCGTGCTGTGCACCGCGCTGCGCGAGGCCGGCTACCAGGTCGTCGATTTCGACAGCGCCGCACCCGCCCTGCAGGCCTTGAACGAAGGCCCGGCGCCGGCACTGCTGTTCACCGATGTGCGCATGCCCGGCGACGATGGCCTGGTGCTGCTGGACAAACTGAAGGCCGCGCTGCCGCAGCTGCCGGTGGTGGTGATGTCGGCCTACACCGATGTGGCCAGCACGGCCGGCGCATTCCGCGGTGGCGCGCACGAGTTCCTGTCCAAGCCCTTCGACCTCGACGATGCAGTCGCGCTGGCCCAGCGCGTGCTGCCCGCCGTGGCGCCGGCACTGGCCGCGCCGACCCCGGTGGCCGAAACGCCCAGCGACCAGCCGCCGCAGCTGGTAGGTGACACGCCACCGATGCGCGCGCTGTTCCGCGCCATCGGTCGCTTGGCGCAGGCACCGCTGGCGGTGCTCATCACCGGCGAAACCGGCACCGGCAAGGAGCTGGTGGCCAACGCCCTGCACCGCGAATCGCCGCGTGCACAGGGCCCGTTCGTCGCGCTCAATACCGCCGCCATCCCGGCCGAACTGCTGGAAAGTGAACTGTTCGGCCACGAGGCCGGTGCGTTCACCGGTGCGCAGCGCCGCCACATCGGCCGCTTCGAGCAGGCTAACGGCGGCACGCTGTTCCTCGATGAAATCGGCGACATGCCGCTGCCGCTGCAGACGCGCCTGCTGCGCGTGCTGGCCCAGGGCGAATTCTTCCGCGTCGGTGGCCGCGAGCTGATCCATGTGGATGTGCGCGTGGTCGCGGCGACCCACCAGGACCTGGAAGGGCTGGTCGCGCAGGGTAAATTCCGCGCCGACCTGCTGCATCGCCTGGACGTGGTGCGCCTGCAGTTGCCGCCGCTGCGCGACCGCCGCGAGGACATCGCGCAGCTGGCCACCACCTTCCTGGCCGCTGCCGCGCACAAGCTGGACACGCCGCCGAAGCGGCTCACCGCCGCCGCCCTGCAGGCACTGCGCGAGCACGACTGGCCGGGCAACGTGCGCGAGCTGGAGAACGTCTGCTGGCGCATGGCCGCACTCGCCGCCGCCGACACCATCGGCGTGGCCGACGTCGATACCGCGCTGAACCGCAAGCGCAGCCGCCGCGGCAGCAGCGCGGGTGCCGATCCGGGCCAGTGGGAAACGCTGCTGTCCGAATGGGCGCGGCGGCAGTTGGCTGAAGGCACCGAGGGCCTCCACGCGCAGGTGCGCGAGCGCGTGGACCACGCCCTGCTGGAGGCCGCGCTGCAGATCACCCATGGCCGACGCGCCGAAGCCGCCGCACGGCTTGGCCTGGGCCGTAACACGCTGACCCGCAAACTGGGCGCCGGCCGCCGCCGCGGGGGCCATTGAACGCCCCCTGCACGCGGTCCTCGCACCCGCTTGCCGAACTGTTGATCCGCCATGGACGATGCCGTCCGTAGTGTTCCTTGCAAGGAGTTCCCTGATGCGCCTGTCATTTGCCATCCTGCCGCTGTCCGCCGCCGTGCTGCTGTCTGCCTGTGGCAGCGCGCCGCAGAAGCCGCAGCCCACGCCGCCGCCGGTGGTCACCACGCCGGCGGCCCAGCTGGCCGAAGCCAACCTGGCGCCGGCCTCGGCCAGCATCGTCAGTGGCCGCCTGGTGCTGAAGACCGAAAGCGGTGGCGTGCACCTGACGGGCCTGGTCGGTGGCCTGCAGCCGATGCAGCAGGCGGGATTCCATATCCACGAACGCGGTGACTGCAGCGCGGTGGATGCCAGCAGCGCCGGCAACCACTTCAATCCCGCTGGCAGCGCGCATGGCCGCGCCGGCAGCGGCAAGCACCATCTGGGCGACATCGACAACCTGCAGGCCGATGCCCAGGGCCGCGCGAACATCGATGTGCACCTGAAGGGCGTTACCCTTGGCGGAGGCGCCGCCACCGATATCGCCGGACGTGCACTGGTCGTGCATGCCAACGCCGATGACTATCGCAGCCAGCCCGCCGGCAATGCCGGCGTCCGCATCGCCTGCGGTGTGATCCGGGTTACCCGCTGATCGCCACGGGCATCATTCCAAGGAGAGTTCCATGCGTCTGATCCACACCTCGCTGTTCGCGGCCATCGCCGCCCTGGGCTTGGCGGCCTGCAACCAGCAGCCGGCAGCCCCGGAAGCCGGAGCCCCGGCCACTACCCCGGCCGAAGGTTCGGCAGCACCGGCTGATCCGGCCACGGTACCGGCCACCGATGCCGCTGCGGCCACCGATGCTACGGCCAGCGCCGAGCTGGCACCGACCCAGGGCAACGAGACCAAGGGCAGCGTCACCTTCAAGATCGTCGACGGCAAGGTGCACGTGACCGGCCAGATCACCGGCCTGAAGCCGGGCAGCGAGCACGGCTTCCACATCCACGAGAAGGGCGACTGCAGCGCGCCGGACGGCATGAGCGCCGGCGGCCACTTCAACCCGGGCAAGCAGGACCACGGCAATGTCTCGGCCGATCCGCACCACGGCGGCGACATGCCCAACATCAAGGCCGACGACAAGGGCGTGGCCACCATCGACGGCCCGGTCTCGAGCAACGTCAACATCGGCAAGGGTGATGACTTCGACATCATTGGCCGCGGCCTGATCGTCCACGCCGACGCGGACGACTACAAGACCCAGCCGACCGGCAACGCCGGCGCGCGCCTGGCCTGCGCGGTCATCCAGAAGGCCCCGTAAGGCAAAACCGCTTCCTGTAGAGCCGAGCCCATGCTCGGCTGCTCTGCAGGCGGCCTGAGCCGAGCATGGGCTCGGCTCTACAACTACCCGCACGGGCGTTGTGGATCAGCGCGCCAGCAGCTCGCGCGCGTCCTGCCCGGCCTCGCAATGCACGAACAGCACCGGTACGCCGTGTGCTTCCAGCACCGCGGCCATCTGCCGCTGGCGCATCAGGAAGTGCTCGTAGATGCCCTGCAGGCGGTCGCAGTCGCCCTTGCTGTGGTTGTAGTACGCACACCAGCCGGCCGGATCGAACAGCGCCATGCGCGCCTCGCCCTGCGTATAGCGCAGCAGCGGCTCGGGTGCGTTTTCCAGCCACTCGTCCTGCCCCGGGGCCATGATCGCGGTCTCGATCAGCGGCCACAGCGCTGCCAGGCCCTGGTTGTCGTACTGCATCGACATCATCGCGGCCAGGTCGTTCACGGTGAAGTAGCGCGCGTGCTCGATGCGGGCACCGAAGCTGTTCTGCGCCATCAGCGCCGTATCGGCATGGGCCATGCCATTGGCCAGCAGCACGTCTTCCAGCGCATCGGCCACGGCCGTAGTGGTGGCCACATCGCTGCCGGTCAGCAGGAAGGGCACCACGCGCAGGCCACCGCCCACCAGCGTCGCATCGGCCTGGAACGGCAGCGGCACTTCACCGTCGGCGCCGGCACCGAAGGCCAGCAGGCGCGGGCCCTGGCTGCGGCCCGGGGCACGCATCTGCAGTTCTTCCAGGCGGCGGTGGATCGGCCAGCCCGGGCGCAGGATTTCAGCGGGGTCGAAATGGGCGGCGGCGAACACCAGGTCCAGCTCGGCCACCTGCGGTACCAGCTTGGCCAGGTCACGGCCGATACGGTCGGCCAGTTCACCGGCCTGGTCGGCGCTGAGCACTGCCTGGCGGGGGATTTCGCCGTTGGCCAGTTCCAGGGCCAGCACGCCAAGGGCATTCATCGCGGGGTCGGGTTTGCTCATGGTTCCACGGTTGGCCCATCACAGGGCGGCAGCTACACTTGGCTCCATTATGCCTGCTCCGTCGTGCAGGCCATGTTGCAGACACCCTCATCCATGCCAGGTATCTCCATGCCCAACGCTCGTCCCGTCGCCATCCTCGGTGGCGTCCGCATTCCGTTCTGCCGCCAGAACACCGCGTATTCGGATGTCGGCAACCTCGGCATGTCGGTGCGGACACTGGGTGCGCTGGTCGAACGCTTCGGCCTGCATGGCCAGCAGCTCGGCGAAGTGGCGATGGGCGCGGTCATCAAGCATTCCAGCGATTGGAACCTGGGCCGTGAAGCCACGCTGTCCTCGGGGCTGTCGCCGTTGACCCCGGGCATCACCCTGCAGCGCGCCTGCGGCACCTCGCTGGACAGCATCATCACCGTGGCCAACAAGATCGCCCTGGGGCAGATCGAATCGGGCATCGGCGGCGGCTCGGATACCACCTCCGACGTGCCGATCGTGTACGGCAAGAAGCTGCGCGCGCGCCTGCTGGCCGCCAACCGGGCCAGGAACACCGGTGACAAGATCCGCGCGCTGACCTCCGGCTTCAAGCTCTCCGAACTCAAGCCCGAGTTCCCCGGCGTGGCCGAGCCGCGCACCGGTAAGAGCATGGGCGACCACTGCGAGGACATGGCCAAGGAATGGAACATCTCGCGTGATTCGCAGGACGAATGGGCGGTGTCCTCGCACAAGAAGCTGGCCGCTGCCTACGAGCGCGGCTTCTTCAACGACCTGATCGCGCCGTTCCGTGGCGTCGAGCGGGACAACATCCTGCGCGCCGATACCTCGCTGGAAAAGCTGGCCACGCTGAAGCCGGCCTTCGACAAGGTCTCGGGCCGCGGCACGCTGACCGCCGCCAATTCCACCCCGCTCACCGATGGTGCCGCCGCGGTGCTGCTGGCCAGCGAGGAATGGGCCCGCGCGCACGGCCACGAACCGCAGGCCTACCTGCGCGATGCCCACGTGTCGGCGGTGGATTTCGTGCACGGCGAAGGCCTGCTGATGGCGCCGACCGTGGCCGTGCCGGAGATGCTCAAGCGCAACGGCCTGACCCTGCAGGATTTCGACATCTACGAGATCCATGAAGCCTTCGCCGCGCAGGTGCTGTGCACTCTGCGTGCGTGGGAGAGCGAGGATTACTGCCGCAACCGCCTGGGCCTGGATGCACCGATGGGCCGCATCGACCCGGACAAGATCAACCTGCTGGGTTCGTCGCTGGCTACCGGCCACCCGTTCGCCGCCACCGGCGCACGCGTGATCGCGACGGCGGCCAAGCAGCTGGCAGAACGCGGCGGTGGCCGCGCGCTGGTGTCGATCTGCACCGCTGGCGGCATGGGCGTGGTGGCGATCGTCGAACGCTGATTGCATCCATCGAACAACAAAAAACGCCGCCCATCGGGCGGCGTTTTTTGTGGGTGGGTGCCGACCGTGGGTCGGCGCACCTCAGCCATGCTCACGGTACCCGCGGGTTGCCGAACCCATCGCGCACCTCGTTGGCGTCATACACCGGCGGCTGCGCGGCAGTAGGCAGGTCTTCCACCGTGCTGCGCGGCGCCACATCGGCCGCATGCACCAGCGCCACGCTGTCCTCGCCACGCTGCAGGCGCAGCGCATTGGCCAGGCACTGTGCGGCCAGTGCGTGGTCGCCACGCTGGGCGAACGCTTCACCCAGTGCCTCCCACGCCGGCGCACCGGCACCGGCGGCGATGGCCTCGTGCAGGAGCGCATCGGCCGCATCCCACTGCTGCTGGGCCAGGGCAATGCGACCCTGCGCCAGGCGCAGCGCAGCCGAATCGTCATGCACGTTGCGCCAGCGCGCCAGGTTGGCCTGGCGGGTGGCCAGACGTTCGGCGGGCAGGCGGCCATACAGCGCCACCAGCTCATCGTCCCAGCGATGGTCGAGCGCCTGTTCCAAGGCCAGCAGCGCTGGCTCGTCCCAGTCCAACGCCACGGCACGGGTGGCGTAGGCGGCCACCACGTCCGGGGTCGGTCGCAGCGCCTTCGGCGTGGCTTCCCACTGCGCGGCCAGGGCGTTCACATCGCCGGCCTCCAGCAGGGCCTGCGCAGCGAGGCGGGCTTCCAGTTCGCTGCTGGCGTCGGTCGGCAGCACCTTGCTCTGCCGCAGCGCGCCCAGCTGGCCGTACGCCTCGTGCGCGCGCCCGGCCTGCGCCAGCGCTTCTGTACGCAGCCACAGGCCACGCGGCGGCAGCGGCTGGATGGCCGCCACGTCCAATGCGTTGATCGCATCCACCGGCAGGTCGCGTGCCAGCAGCTGTTCGGCGCGCAGCAGCGCATGCAGCGTGGCATCACTGTCACCGAGGCGCTGAAGCAGCGCCTCGCCTGACGCGGCATCGGCACGCGACTGCGCGCTGCGCACCGCATTGGCCAGCGCCACCGCGCTTATTTCCGGGTCGGCCGCCGCACCATCCAGCAGCTTTTCCGCACGCTGCCAGTGGCCGTGTTCGTAGGCCTGCAGGCCATCGATCAGGCGCACGCGGCCCTGCTTGCGGCGGTAGCGGCCCCAGGCGCGGAACGGTGCCGCCACCAGGCTCCACAACAGCCACAGCACCAGCACGCCGATCACCGACAGCAGGGCCACCTTGGGCAGGTTGCTGTGGTAGTCGTAGCCGCCGTAGCGCAGGGTCACTTCGCCGTAGCGGTTCAGATCATCGGTGCCGAGCCATTGCGCAGCCACCACGCCGATGGCCACGGCCAGCAGCAGTACGACCAGGGATTGCAGGGGTTTCATCGGGCGTTACCTCCGGTCGGTCTGGGAGCGCAGTTGTTGCAGGGTGCTGCCAAGCACGCTGCTCTCGGCCTGCAGGGGGGCCTTGCGCAAGGCCTGAAGTTCAGCATGTTGCGCGCGCAGGCCCGGTGAATCCGGCCAGCGCCGCTGCGCCCAGTGGGCCACGCGGTTCAGCGCGGCATCACGACCGCTGCGGTCGCCACGCTCGATGGCCGCGCGGGCCAGGGTCAGTTCCAGCTGCAGCGCATCATCGGCGGCGGCGCGCTCGGCCTGGGTCAGCGGGCCGTTCAAGCGGGTCGGGGTGATATCCACGAAGGGCGCCAGCGCCGATTGCCACCACGGCTTGGCAGCCGCTTCGGCCGGCGAGGGTGGCAGCTCTGAGGGAAGCCCCTGCAGCGCCTGGGCCACGGCATTCAGTCGATGCAGCGCCTGCACGCGCGGGCCCGGGCCCAGTGCATCCAGCGCGTCGCGTTCCTGCACCAGCGCCTGGCGCAGGTTCAGGCCTTCGTTGTCCGGCAGGTCGGCCAATGCGGTGGCGGCCTGCGCATACAGGCGGCGCGCGCCTTCCACATCGTCGGCAAAGGCCAGCCGTTGCGCGGCCTGGGTCAGCAGCAGCTCGGCCTCGTCGCGCTGCACGGCCTGGCGGCCCTGGTTGGCGCTTTCGGTCAGCCGGGTCAGGTTCTCTTCCAGCAGCGCGCTGCGCTGGGACAGGCCCAGCATTTCATCGCGCAGCACGCGGTTGGTGGCGGCCGCATCCTGCAGGCGCTGGCTGGTCGCGCGCTGGTCGCGGCGCAGGGCCTCGACGGTGGCCTCCAGCCCCTTCAGCCGCACGTCCGTGGTCTGTGCCTGCGCCGCCCGGTCGCCCTGCTGTTGCTGCCAGTGGTGCCAGCCGGCGTAACCCGCGGCGCCCAGCACCACCACCACCGCAAGCGGCAGCAGCCAGCGTGCAGGACGGCGGGAGGGGGCAGGTGGCAGGGCGTCGTGCATCGGGCTTCCTTGTCGGCGGCGTCGCCGGCGGGGAGCCAGCAGGCAGCGTTGGACACAGCATTACCGTTGGCGCTGAGCCCGGCAAGCGTGTGCCGGGTGCCTGTTCAGGTCGCTGCCGGGGCAGTGAGCGCGGCGTGTGCGGCCGCCGTCATCTGGGTGACGGTGGGCCCTTCGCCGTGCACCACGCGGGCCAGCCCCAGCGCCCGCGCCTGCTCGGCCAGGCGTTCGCTGGCGGCCAGCACGATGGCCTGTTCACACAGGCGCTGCTGCCAACCGGGCGACAACTGCTGCCAGAAGCGCTGCAGGGCCTCGCCGCTGCTGACGGCCAGCAGCCACGGCGTCCCCGAGCGGGCCAATCGCGCCAGTTTTCGCCGCGGTATCACCAGCGGCACCCGCCGGTAGATGTCGGCACGGATGATCCGCGCGCCCGCTGCCTCAAGCTGTGCGGCAATCAGGCCGCGGCCGCCGGGCGCGGTCACCAGGCCGATGTCCGTGCCGCCCACGTCGGCCAGCACCGGCAGCCCCAGCAGGCCCTCGCTGTCCATCCGCTGCGGTGCGTGCACGTCGGTGATGCCCTGCGCGTGCAGGGCGCGCGCGGTGCCTTCGCCCACGGTCAGCCACGGGCCACGCTGGGCCGCCGTCAGGTGCTGCAGTGCCGCAGCGGCCGCGACCGCCGCCGGGCTGGTGAACACCACGCGCGCGCAGGACAGCGCCCGGTTCAGCCGCTGTTCGACCGCCGCGCCCTGCAACCGCTGCAGCCGCCACGGCGACAAGGCCACGGTGGCCCCGCCCAGCCTGGCCGCAGCCTGCCTCAGACCGGCATGCTGGCCCTGCGGCCGCAGCGAGATCAGGGTCCAGCCAGTGGGTATCGTATGGTTGGCCATTGACGTCATTATGCGGGCCCTTCGTTGTCGTGGTTGCTGCTCGATGTCCGCTGATGCCCTGACCTCCTCGCTGGCCGCCCTGCAGGACGTGCTTGACTGCATGCCGGCGGTCCGCGCGATGCAGATCCGCCTGGATGGCTATGCCGACGGCGTGCTGCGCATCACTGCGCCGCTGGTCGCCAACGTCAACGACAAGGGCAACGCCTTCGGTGGCAGCCTGGCCTCGGTGCTCACCCTGTCGGGCTGGGCACTGGTCAGCCTGCGCCTGCGCCTGGCCGGGCACGATGCCGAGGTCTACGTGGCCGACAGCAACCTGCGCTACCTGGCCCCGGTCTACGAAGACCTGCACGCCCATGCCGAAACCGCCGAAGCCAGCAGCTGGGATACCTTCCTGGCCACCTTCCGCCAGCGCGGCAAGGCCCGCATCAGCATCGTCGCCCGCCAGCCGGGGGCCGATGGCCGTTCGGCCGCCGAGCTGAGCGGTCGCTTCGTTGCCTTCGCCAGAGGGTAGGATGGCACGCTGACGTCCTGGGGAAACCACCGATGCGCCGCCTGATCCAGTTCCTGATGTGCTCCCTGCTGCTGGTCAGTGCCGTGGCCGGTGCCGCTGCCGACGACCTCACCCGCAAGCAGCGCAAGCTGCTGGAAGAGACCCAGATCGCCTACGGCGCCACCATCCGCTGGGGCAGCATGGACGATGCCATTGCCTACCTGGACCCGGAGCTGCGCAAGGAAAAGCCGCCCACCGAGTTCGAGCTCAACCGTTACGCGCAGCTGCGCGTGTCCTCCTACCGCGAGCGCAGCAGCGCCTCGCTGGACGGTGGCCAGGTCGAGCGCCGGGTGGAAATCGGGGTGATCAACCAGAATACCCAGGCCGAGCGCACCGTGGTGGTGGTCGAGCGCTGGCGCTGGGACCCGGAAGCCAAGCGCTGGTGGCAGGCGGCCGGCCTGCCGGACCTGTGGAAGGGGCAGTGACGGGCCCCCTGCGGCTTGTGCGACAATCGGCGCCCACTTGATCGACCCGTGACCTGAGTGAATTACGAAGAGTTGCTGGCCTTTGCAGGCCGAAACCCGATGCTGTCCGCGGCCCTGGTCGGCCTGACCGTGGCCCTCATCGTCACCGAAACCCGCCGCCTGTTCCGGGGCTACAAGGGCATCAAGCCGGCCGAGCTGACCCACCTGATGAATGCTGGTGGCGCGGTCGTGGTCGATCTGTCGCCCAGCGCTGACTTCGAGAAGGGCCACATCGCCGGCAGCCGCAGCGCCCAGGCCAGCGCCTTCAACGCCGAACACAAGCTGGTGGCCAACGCCAAGCAGAGCCCGGTGGTGCTGGTGTGCCGCAGCGGCAACGCGTCGGAAACCGCCGCCAAGACGCTGAAGAAGGCTGGTTTCGAGAAGGTCTTCGTGCTGGAAGGCGGCATTCCCGCCTGGCAGCAGGCCGAATTGCCGCTGGTCAAGGGCCGCAACTGATTGCAGGGGATGGCGGAACTGGCCTTGTATGGGCCTGCCGCCGCCCCCAACCCTGTAGTTCGACACTCGTTTTCATTGCATTCATTGGAGTTACTGGAAATGTCCGAAGAGACCACCAACGGCGCCGTTGCGCCGGCCGATGCCGCCACCGGCCCCGCCTTCACCGTCGAGAAGATCTACGTCAAGGACGTTTCCTTCGAGTCGCCGAATGCGCCGACCATCTTCAATGACCAGGTGCAGCCGGAACTGCAGCTCAACCTGAACCAGCAGGTGCAGCGCCTGGGCGAGAACGCCTTCGAAGTCGTGCTGGCCGTCACCCTGACCTGCCAGGCCGGTGAGCGCACCGCCTACGTGGCCGAAGTGAAGCAGGCCGGCGTGTTCGGCCTGGTCGGCCTGGACCCGCAGTCCATCGACGTGCTGCTCGGCACCCAGTGCCCGAACATCCTGTTCCCGTACGTGCGCCAGCTGGTCAGCGATCTGATCCAGGCCGGCGGCTTCCCGCCGTTCTTCCTGCAGCCGATCAACTTCGAAGGCCTGTATGCAGAAACCCTGCGCCAGCGCCAGGAGCAGGGCGACGCACCGTCGCTGGCTGACTCCGAGCCGGCCGGCAACGCCTGATCCCCGCCGCGACGTCACGGATGAGCACTACCGCTGACAAGATCGCCGTGCTGGGCGCGGGTTCCTGGGGAACCGCGCTGGCCACCCTGCTCGCCCGGCACGGTCACCCGACCGTGCTGTGGGGGCGCGATGCCGCCGTGGTCGAAGCCATCGACCAGCGCCACGAGAACCCGCGTTACCTGCCGGGCATCCCGCTGCCGGAAAGCCTGCGTGCGACCACCGACATGGCGGCCGCCGTGCGCGGTGCCGCCTGGGTGCTGGTGGTGACCCCGTCGCACGCGTTCAACGAAACCGTGCGTGCGCTGGCACCGCTGCGTCCGGCTGGTGCCGGCGTGGCGTGGGCCACCAAGGGTTTTGAACCCGGTTCGGGCCGCTTCCTGCATGAAGTGGCGCGCGAGATCCTGGGTGACGACGTGCCGCTGGCCGTGGTCACCGGGCCGTCGTTCGCCAAGGAAGTGACCCTGGGCCTGCCCACCGCCATCACCGTGCACGGCGACGTGCCGGAGTTCGCGCAGACCGTGGCCGAAGCCATGCATGGCCCGGCGTTCCGCGCCTATACGGGCGATGACATGGTGGGTGCCGAGCTGGGCGGCGCGATGAAGAACGTGCTGGCCGTGGCCACCGGTGTGGCCGATGGCATGCAGCTGGGCCTGAACGCCCGTGCCGGCCTGATCACGCGTGGCCTGAACGAGATGCTGCGGCTTGCCGCCGCCATTGGTGCCAAGCCGGAAACCCTGATGGGTCTGGCTGGCCTGGGCGACCTGGTGCTGACCTGCACCGGCGACCTGTCGCGTAACCGCCGCCTGGGCCTTGCCCTGGGCCGCGGGCAGACGCTGCAGGATGCCGTGCGCGAAATCGGCCAGGTGGTGGAATCGGTGCAGACCGCCGACGAAGTGATGCGACAGGCACGCCGCCATGGCATCGACCTGCCGATCTCTGATCGCGTGCGTGCCGTGCTGCACGGCGAGCAGACGCCTGCAGAAGGCCTGCGCGCCCTGCTGGCGCGGGAACAGAAACCGGAATACCCGGACACGCTGTTCAAGTGAATCGAAAAACCCCGGCCACGTGCCTGGGTTTTTTTTGCGGGTGAAACCCGACGGTAGCGCCGGGCCATGCCCGGCGGAATGCCGGCACCGCGCGTGGCCATCCACGCATTGCGTGGATCTACTGCAGCAATCGCACAGGTAGCGCCGGGCCATGCCCGGCGCATTGCCTGCATCGCGCGTCATTCCTGCGGACGCATGCGCGCGGTGGCCTGCCCATTGATGGCCAGGCACGCCATGATCAGACCCTCCATCACCCGGTCGCCGGGGTAATCCTCATCCGGGCCGTTCTGGCGGATGCGTTCGCCTGCCAGCAGCATTTCCAGGGCGATGGTCAGGCCGGCGCGTGCGCAATCTACATCGGCCAAAGCGATGCGGCGACCGATGCGCAGCTCCGGTTCGGGCCACAGCTGGCCACCGGCGGCGGCACCGCAGCCGATGTCTTTCAGGGCGTTGATGAAGGTGCTGCCCGGGCGGGTCGGCGGGGTGTCGTCGTCTTCGCTGTTGGCAGGCGTGTGGGCGGGAAAATTCGGTGTGGTCATGGCGAGTGCTCCGTGCAGACAGTCGGTAGCCGCCACACGAAGGTGGCGGGCGGAGACGTGGCTCGAAAACCGGGACATTGCGCAAGACCGGCAGGCACAAGGCCTCCACGCTCCGCCCGCCATAGCCGGCAGACGGATTGCCGGCCGGCGCCACGTGGAGTGACGCCGGCCGGCAAGCGTAAACAACTTACGCAGTGTCACGGGTTTTCGATGCCCGACCACTCGTTGTCGGTGGCACCTCATCTGTACTCGTTTGCTTGAGGGCAGCCCTGTGTGGATGACCTATCTACCCTTGGGTGCGGGTGTGGTGGCGTTTGGATTCGCGGTTGCAGATCTGGTGAGCTGATTCATGTTGGCGATGCGCTGGTCTGCCGCCCACTACTTCCCCCAGCGCCATCCCGGCGGCGCGCCTTTCAGCCAGCAGACCAGCACAAGCACCAGAATCACCGCCCACGTGTACAGCTGGAACGCCACGGGCCGTTGGATCGGGGATAACAGGAACGGACCCGCAGACAACAGAACCAGTGCAATGGCATAAACCACCCAGCCCTGCCAGGCGCAGGGCAGGCCCCAGCCCCAGCCGTATCGCTTCCGTGTGAACCAGTATTTTCTGTCGTCCATCCGTGTCTTGTACCACCTTGTGGGTGCCGCTCCAACCGTCACTCCCGTTCACCCCGGCAGCAGCGAGAATAGGGCGCCGGGCACGCGCTGATGCGTGCCACTCACTGCCTGCAGGATCGCGACGATGTCCAACTCATCCTCCAAAGCGCCGCCGTCCGCAGCCACCGCCAGCGGTTGCGTCGAGGTTCGCGGTGCGCGCGAGCACAACCTGAAGAATGTCGACGTCTCCATTCCGCGCAATGCACTGGTGGTGTTCTCCGGCGTCTCGGGTTCCGGCAAGTCATCGCTGGCCTTCGGTACCGTGTATGCGGAGGCGCAGCGACGCTACTTCGAGTCCGTCGCGCCCTACGCACGGCGGCTGATCGACCAGGCCGGCGTGCCGGATGTGGATGCGATCGATGGCCTGCCGCCAGCGGTGGCGCTGCAGCAGCAACGCGGTGCCAGCAACGCGCGGTCATCGGTGGGTAGTGTCACCACGCTGTCCAGCCTGGTGCGCATGATGTATTCGCGGGCGGGCACGTATCCCGCCAGGCAGCCCATGCTGTACGCCGAGGATTTCTCGCCCAACACGCCGCAGGGCGCCTGCACCACCTGCCACGGCCTTGGCCACGTGTATGAGGTGACCGAGGCGTTGATGGTGCCCGACCCCTCGCTGAGCATCCGTGAGCGCGCCATCGCTTCCTGGCCGCCGGCGTGGCACGGGCAGAACCTGCGCGACATCCTGGTCACGCTGGGCTACGACATCGACGTGCCGTGGAAGACGCTGCCGAAGAAAGCCCGCGACTGGATCCTGTTCACCGAGGACGCGCCGACTGTACCGGTCTATGCCGGCTTCACCCCTGCCGAGACCCGCGCGGCACTCAAGCGAAAGCTGGAACCCAGCTACATGGGCACCTATACCGGCGCACGCCGCTACGTGCTGCACACCTTTGCCAACACGCAGAGTGCGCTGATGCGCAAGCGCGTGTCCCGCTACATGGAAGGCAGACTGTGCCCGGCCTGCGAAGGCAAGCGGCTGAAGCCCGAGGCACTCTCGGTCACCTTTGCAGGCGTGGACATCGGCGAGTTCATGCGGTTGCCGCTGGATCAGCTGGCAGAGCTGCTGGAGCCGATCGCGGCGGGGGATTTCAGCGCGCACAACCCGGGCGCAGGCACCAGCCGCACCGCCACCGGCCGAGATCGCCGCCAACGGGCTGCCGCTGGCCGTGCAAGCCACGCGGCAGCACCGGATGTGCGGCGTACGTCGGCACTGTCCAAGGAAAAGCAGCTGGCTGCCCAGCGGCTCGCGGGCGGGGTGATGGCACGCGTGCACCAGCTGCGTGGCCTGGGCCTTGGCTATCTGTCCCTGGATCGGGCAACACCGACGCTGTCTGCCGGCGAACTGCAGCGCCTGCGCTTGGCCACGCAGTTGAGCTCGCTGCTGTTCGGCGTGCTGTATGTGCTCGATGAGCCCTCTGCAGGCCTGCATCCTGCCGACAGCAAGGCACTGTACGACGCACTGGACCGGCTGCGCGACGGTGGCAACTCGGTGTTCGTGGTCGAACATGATCTGGAGCTGATGCGTCGCGCGCAATGGCTGGTGGACGTGGGCCCGGAAGCGGGCGAGCACGGTGGACATGTTCTTTACAGTGGCGAGCCCGAAGGTCTGCGCCAGGTCGCGGACTCTCGCACGGCCCGCTATCTGTTCGAACAGGTGCCAGCGCCGGCCAGCCGGCAGCGCAGCGCGGACAGCTGGTTGGAGCTGCAGGACATCCACCGGCACAACCTGAAGGGTGTGGATGCGCAGGTGCCGCTGGGCCTGCTGACCGCCGTGACCGGCATTTCCGGCTCGGGCAAATCCAGCCTGATGGCGCAGGCCCTGCCGGAGCTGATGCTGCTGCATCTGGGCCATGAGCCGGTGGAGGACACCGCTGAAAGCACACCGACCGATGGCCCCACGGTGATCGAAGCAACGCGCGGCCGGCTGGCGGGCGATGTGGATGCCATCCAGCGCGTCGTGCAGGTGGACCAGAAGCCGATCGGCCGCACGCCGCGTTCCAACCTGGCGACCTACACCGGGTTGTTCGACCACGTGCGCAAGCTGTTTGCCGCGACGCCGGCCGCACGCCGTCGAAAGTTCGACGCAGGCCGCTTCTCCTTCAACGTGGCCAAGGGCCGCTGCGAAACCTGCGAAGGCGAGGGCTTTGTCAGCGTCGAACTGCTGTTCATGCCCAGCGTCTATGCGCCGTGCCCCACCTGCCATGGTGCGCGTTACAACGAGGCCACGCTGAAGGTGCTGTGGAATGAGCGCACCATCGCCGATGTGCTGCAGATGACGGTGGACGAAGCGCATGCGTTCTTCAGCGAAGAAGATGCCATCGCACGCCCGCTGCACCTGCTGCAGGAAATCGGCCTGGGCTATCTGCGGCTGGGCCAGCCGGCCACCGAGCTTTCAGGCGGTGAGGCACAACGCATCAAGCTGGCCACCGAGCTGCAGCGCAGCCAGCGTGGGCGCAGCCTGTACGTGCTGGATGAACCCACCACCGGTCTGCACGCATCTGACGCGGACCGGCTGATGGTGCAGCTGCAGCGCCTGGTGGAGGCGGGGAACACGGTGGTGATGATCGAGCACGACATGCGTGCGGTCGCGCAGGCGGACTGGGTGATCGACGTCGGGCCGGGCGCAGGCGGGGCGGGCGGCACCATCGTGGCGAAGGGAACCCCACATCAGGTCGCGCGTGCGAAAGGCAGCAGGACGGCCCCGTTCCTGGCGCGGGAGCTGTCGAGGAGCGCTTGAGTTGAGTTCTGCATGACCGAGCATGACCTGCCGGCCGATCGGGTATGGCCATCGGCCAGCAGCACATAACCACTCGGCATTTCTGCATTGGGGCGTGAGCGGGGTTAATGAATGTGCAATGTCTGGCGCGCCCATCGCGGCGCCCAGGCAGCGCTTCCCCCACTACCCGTACGCCCCACGATGACGACTGCTCGTTCCTCACTGCGCCCGCGATTGCTGGCGTTGGCGGTGTTGCTTGCCACCGCGTCCCCCGCACTGCATGCCCAGTCCACCACCGGCGCCATCGCCGGCCTCGCGCCGCCTTCGGCACAGCGCATCTTCGTCCGAAGCGAGACCGGCCTCACCCGTGAGGTGACGGTGGACGCGCGTGGCCGCTATACCATCGGCCAGCTGCCGCTGGGCCGCTATTCGGTGGAAGCACGCGATGCCGACGGCAAGGTGCTGCAGACCCGCGAGGGCGTTGCGCTGACGGTGGGCACCAGCACCGAGGTGTCGTTCGGTGAGGTCACGCGCCTGGATGGCGTGCAGGTCAGCGCTGATCGCGCCGCGGCTGCGATCGACGTCAGCAGCGTGGATTCGCGCACGGTGATCACCGCCGAGCAGTTGCAGCGCCTGCCGCTGGGCCGCTCGGCCGAGGCCATCGCCCAGCTCGCACCGGGCGTGGTCGGCAACGGTGGCAACGGCAGCTATGCCGGCCCGACCGGTGCGCAGCTGGTCAGCTTCGGCGGTTCGTCGGCGGCCGAGAACGCGTACTACATCAACGGCTTCAACAGCACCGATCCGCTGCGTGGCCTCGGCGGCCTGACGCTGCCCTATGGCAGCATCGACCAGCAGGAAATCTACACCGGTGGCTACAGCGCCAAGTACGGTCGTTCCGATGGCGGCGTCATCAATGCCGTCGGCAAGCGCGGCACCAATGACTGGCATTTCGGTGGCCAGTTCACTTGGGAACCGGCCTCCACGCGTTCTGACAAGGACGACGTGCGCTACCCGGGCGACGGTGCGCTGTACTCGCCGGAGAGCAAGGACCGCGAGTGGGTGACCACGCAGAGCATCTACGCCGGCGGCCCGCTGATCGAAGACAAACTGTTCTTCTTCGGCTCCTACGAACTGGAGCGCCGCGAAGGCACCGACGTCAAGAACGTCGAGGCGACCAACTCCTACTCGAAGTATGAGTACAACCGTCCGCGCTGGTACGCCAAGCTGGACTGGAACATCACCGACAACCACCTGCTGGAGCTGACCGGCGCCTCCAGCCGCAACGTGTTCCGCGGCGACAGCTTCGCCTACGACTACGACACGCTGGCCCGTGGCGCGCAGCGCGGCAAGGAGGACACTACCAAGACCGGCGGCGACCTGTGGACGGCCAAGTACACCGGCTACCTGACCGATCGCCTCACCGTCAGTGCGCAGTACGGTGAGATGAAGACCGATGACTACATCGGCAATCCCGCCTATGACGGCAGCCTGACCTACATCAACAGCGCCAACCTGCAGAACCCGGCGCTCAACGGTGGCACGCCGATCACCAACGCGCAGACCACCTCGTTGCTGGTCGACCCCGCGCGCGGCAACCGCAGCAACAACCTGCGCCTGGATGCGAACTATGTCCTGGGCGACCACAGCATCACGGTGGGCATCGACAACCAGAACGCACGCGCGCTCAACCGTGGCTCGGTGGCGTCGGCCGATGGTTACTACTGGATCTACGGCCAGTCCAACCCGAACGTGCCGATCAATACCGGCCTCGGCGTGCCGGCCACCGGCGGCATCCGCAATGGCCAGGATGGCTACTACGTGCGCCAGTACATCTACAGTGCGCTGGCCTCGGTGCGCGCCTCGCAGCGGGCGCAGTACATCGAGGACAACTGGCAGGTGACCGACCGCATGCTGCTGAACCTCGGCCTGCGCCTGGACCAGTTCACCAACTACAACCGCGATGGCGACGCCTACATCAAGCAGACCAGCGGGCAGTGGGCGCCGCGCCTGGGCTTCAGCTGGGATGTCGGCGGCGACGGCCGCTTCAAGGTGTTCGGCAACGTGGGCCGCTACTACCTGGCGCTGCCGCTGAACCCGGCGTTCAATGCGGCCGGAGCAACGCTGGCGACGTCCACCTACTACACGTACGGCGGCATCGACAGCAACGGCTACCCGACCGATCTCACCCAGTTCTCCGATGCGGTGTCGTCCAACAACAACTACGGCCTGCTGCCGGACGCGAAGACGGTGGCCACCTCCGGCATCAAGCCGTCGTTCCAGGATGAATTCATCCTCGGCTTCACCAAGGCACTGGGCCAGGACTGGGTGTACGGCGCGAAGGCGACGTACCGTGTGCTGCGCAGCGGCGTGGATGACTACTGCGATATCGATGCGGTGCTCGGCAAGGCCAGCAGCCTTGGCTACAACGTCACCAAGGACAGCAACCCGGTCAGCTGCTGGCTGATCAACCCGGGCCGCGCGAATACCTTCAACCTGGTCGACACCGCCGGCAACTATGTGAGCGTGCCGCTGACCAATGCCGAGATGGGCTTCCCGAAGTTCAAGCGCAACTACTACGCGGTGAACCTGTCGCTGGAGCATCCGTTCGATGGACGCTGGTATGGCCGTGCCGACTACACCTGGTCGCGCAGCTACGGCACCACCGAAGGCCAGCTGCTGTCGGGCATCGGCCAGACTGCGGTGTCGACCACGCAGGCCTGGGATTACGCCCAGCTGATGGAGCACACCAACGGGCCGCAGAGCAACGACCACACGCACCAGTTCAAGCTGCACGGCTACTACCAGCTGACGCCGGAATGGCTGGTCTCGGCCAACGTGCGGGTGATCTCGGGTACGCCGTTCAGCGCGCTGGGTTCGTATGGCCCGGACTTCGAAGATCCCTCCGGCTATGGCATCGCCTACCACTTCTACAACGGCCAGCCGGCACCTCCGGGCAGCCAGGGGCGGCTGCCGTGGCTGAAGCAGCTGGATCTGGGCGTGTCCTATCGCCCGGCCGCGGCCGAGGGTCGACTGGGCTTCAACCTGGATGTGTTCAACGTGTTCAACAGCCAGGTTGCGCTGTGGAAGTCGCCGTACTCCGAGCTGGACCCGGGCCAGCCTGACCCGCTGTACAGCGCGGCGACGGTGCGCCAGGCACCGCGCTCGCTGCGGGTGAGCGTGAGCTACGACTACTGAGGGAGCGGCTCGGCGCTACCGGGGTAGGAAACCCCGTGTAGAGCCGAGCCCATGCTCGGCTCTACCGCTGAGCAACCGGGCAAGATCGACGCTTCTGAAACCCCATGTAGAGCCGAGCCCATGCTCGGCTGCGATCAACCGGATGCAAAGCAGCCGAGCGTAGGCTCGGCTCTACAGCTGAGCAACCGGGCAAGACCGACGCCTCGGAAACCTCGTGTAGAGCCGAGCCCATGCTCGGCTGCGATCAACCGGGTGCAAAGCAGCCGAGCGTGGACTCGGCTCTACAGCTGAGCAACCGGGCAAGATCGACGCTTCGGAAACCCCGTGTAGAGCCGAGCCCATGCTCGGCTGCGATCAGCCGGATGCAAAGCCACCGAGCGTGGGCTCGGCTCTACAGCTGAGCAACCGGGCAAGATCGACGCTTCTGAAACCCCATGTAGAGCCGAGCCCATGCTCGGCTGCGATCAGCCGGATGCAAAGCCACCGAGCGTGGGCTCGGCTCTACCGCTGAGCAACCGGGCAAGATCGACGCCTCGGAAACCCCGTGTAGAGCCGAGCCCATGCTCGGCTGCGATCAACCGGATGCAACGCAGCCGAGCGTGGGCTCGGCTCTACAGCTGAGCAACCGGGCAAGATCGACGCTTCGGAAACCCCGTGTAGAGCCGAGCCCATGCTCGGCTGCGATCAGCCGGATGCAAAGCCGCCGAGCGTGGGCTCGGCTCTACTGCGATCACCGCCCGGCCAGTTCCTCGCGGACGATCTGCGCGCCTGCACTCAGCGCACGCAGCTTGCCGCGCGCCACCTCACGCGACAGCGGCGCCATGCCGCAGTTCGTGCACGGATAGAGCTTGTCGGCGTCGACGAACTGCAGCGCCTTGCGCAGGGTGTTGGCCACCTCTTCCGGCGTTTCCACCATGCTGGAGGCCACGTCGATGGCACCGACCATCACCTTCTTGCCGCGCACCAGCTCGATCAGGTCGATCGGCACGTGCGAGTTGTGGCACTCCAGCGAGATCAGGCCGATGCTGGATTTCTGCAGCTTCGGGAAGGACTCTTCGTACTGGCGCCATTCCGAGCCCAGTGTCTGCTTCCAGTCGGTGTTGGCCTTGATGCCGTAGCCGTAGCAGATGTGCACGGCGGTCTCGCACTTCAGCCCTTCAATCGCGCGCTCCAGGGTGGCCACGCCCCAGTCGTTCACTTCATCGAAGAACACGTTGAAGGCGGGCTCGTCGAACTGGATGATGTCGACGCCGGCGGCTTCCAGTTCCCTCGCTTCCTCGTTGAGGATCTTCGCGAATTCCCAGGCCAGCTTCTCGCGGCTCTTGTAGTGCGCGTCGTACAGCGTGTCGATCATGGTCATCGGGCCGGGCAGGGCCCACTTGATCGGCTGTGCGGTCTGCCGGCGCAGGAACTTCGCATCCTCGACGAATATTGACTTCGGGCGACTGACGGCACCGACCACCGTAGGCACGCTGGCGTCGTAGCGGTTGCGGATGCGCACGGTTTCGCGCTTGTCGAAGTCGACACCGTCGAGGTGTTCAATGAAGGTGGTGACGAAATGCTGCCGCGTCTGTTCGCCGTCGCTGACGATGTCGATGCCGGCGTGCTGCTGTTCCTGCAGGGACAGGCGCAGCGCGTCCTGCTTGCCTTCGGTCAGTGCGTCATCCTGCAGTTTCCAGGGCGACCAGAGCTTCTCGGGCTCGGCGAGCCAGGAGGGCTTGGGCAGGCTGCCGGCAGTGGAGGTGGGCAGTAATTTCTTCATCGTGTTCGCGGTCTTTGTCCTGGGGGAGGGAGAAGCGGTGAATCAGCGGGCAGCCCACTGCTCAAGCACGGCGCCGTACGGCTTGATGAAGTGCTCTTCGGTGAACCTGCCCTGCTTGACCGCCAGCTGGCTGCGCTCTTCGCGGTCGTAGACGATGCGGGTGGACGAGTAGTCCTGGTGCTTCAGGCTGGGCTGGTAGACCTTGCCGGCCACCGAATTGGCGTTGTAGATCTCCGGGCGGTAGATCTTCTGGAACGCTTCCATGGTGCTGATGGTGGCGATCAGTTCCAGGTTCGAGTAATCACCCAGCAGGTCGCCCTGGAAGTAGAACGCCAGCGGCGCGACGCTGCCCGGCGGCATGAAGTAGCGCACCTGCAGGCCCATCTTGTCGAAGTACTGGTCGGTGGGCGAGAACTCGCACTGGCGGTATTCCACGCCCAGGACGGGATGGTGGTTCTCGGTGCGGTGGTAGGTCTTGCTGCTGGACACGCTGATGCAGATGACCGGTGCCTTGCTGAAGTTGGCGCGGTAGGCATCCGATTCCAGGAAGTGCTTGAACAGCTTGCCATGCAGATCGCCGAAGCCTTCGGGGATGCCGAAGGTGGCCTTGCCCTCGTTGCTGGCCGGCAGCACGACGCTGAAGTCGTAGTCGCGCACGTAGGACGAGAAATTGTTGCCGACGATGCCTTCGGTACGCGTGCCGGTGTGCGTGTCGACGATGGTCGGGCGCAGTACTTCGATCAGCGGGAAGGGATCGCTGCCGTCATCGCCGTCGATGTGCATCTCCACCGAGATGATGTCCAGCTCGACCGCGTAGCGATCGGCGCTGGGGTTGTCCCAGTGCGCCAGATCGTTGAAGCGGTTGTTGATCATGCCGATCGTGTTGCGCAGGTTTTCCTGGCGCGAGGCGCCGCGGGCCAGGTTGGCGAAGTTGGTGGTGATGCGCGTGCCGTCGGCCGGCTGGTAATCCTCGTTGAACGGAATGCGCGTGATCTGGAAGGTGAAGTTGTCGGCAGTCATGACGGTGTTCCGGTTACTCAAAGGGCGTCGGCGGTTTCGGCGGGCACGGGCGCTGGGCGATGGGACAGCGCCAGCAGCGGCAGGGCCCGCTGCACGGCCAGGCGTGCACGCTGCAGCAGGGCCTCGTCATGCACGCGGCCGTCGGCGAAATCCTTGTCGGTGGCGTAGACGCCCAGCGGCAGGGTGCGTGCCTGGAAGAAGCTGAAGAGTGGCCGCAGCTGGTGGTCGATCATCAGCGCGTGGCGCTCGCTGCCGCCGGTTGCGGCCAGCAGGGTGGGGGTGTCGACCAGCGCGTCCTGGTGGATGAAATCGAAGAAGTGCTTGAACAGGCCGGTGTACGAACCGCGGTAGACCGGGGTGGCGACCACCAGCACGTCGGCCTGCTCGACCGTGGCCAGGGCCTGTTCGGCGGCGGCAGGCAGCTGCGAGCGCCACAGGGCACCGGCCAGCTGCGGGGCCAGCTGACCCAGTTCGACCAGATGCGGTTCGCTTGGCAGGTGCTCGCCAATCAGGTCCAGCAGGTGCTCGCACAGGGTGGCGGCCCGCGAGGGGCGCTGCAGGCCGCCGGAGACGGCGACGATACGAAGGGGGCGGTGGGGAGAAAGCATGACCCGATCCTAGTCAGGCCTTCCCATGACGTAAAATGGTTTTACTTCACACATCCATGAGTGGGATTCATCGACATGCTGGAACGAATCCACCTGAGCATCGTGCAGCAGGTCGAACTGCAGGGTTCGCTGACCGCTGCCGCCGGCGTGCTCAACCTGACCCAGTCGGCGCTGAGCCACAGCATGAAAAAGCTGGAACAGCAGCTGGGCACCGACGTCTGGCTACGCGAGGGCCGCAGCCTGCGGCTGACCCAGGCCGGCCAGTACCTGCTGGCGGTGGCCAACCGGGTGCTGCCGCAGCTGGACCTGGCCGAGGAGCGGCTGGGCCAGTTCGCCCAGGGCGAGCGCGGCTCGCTGCGCATCGGCATGGAGTGCCATCCCTGCTACCAGTGGCTGCTGAAGATCGTCTCGCCCTACCTGGCCTCGTGGCCGGACGTGGATGTGGACGTGAAGCAGAAATTCCAGTTCGGTGGCATCGGCGCCCTGTTCGGCTACGAGATCGACCTGCTGGTGACGCCCGATCCGCTGCTGAAGCCGGGCCTGACGTTCGTGCCTGTGTTCGACTACGAGCAGGTGCTGGTGGTAGCCAAGGACCACCCGCTGGCCAAGGTGGAGTACGTGAAGCCGCGCCAGCTGACCCAGGAAGTGCTGATCAGCTACCCGGTGCCGTTCGAGCGCCTGGACATCTACAACCAGTTCCTGCTGCCGGCCGGGGTGACCCCGCGCCGCCACAAGGCCATCGAAACCACCGACATCATGATGCAGATGGTGGCCAGCGGCCGCGGCGTGGCCGCCATGCCGCGCTGGCTGGTGGAGGAGTACGCGGCGCGGATGGACGTGGTGCCGGTGCGGCTGGGCGCCAAGGGCATCCCCAAGCAGATCTACCTGGGCGCGCGCGAGGCCGACACTGCCATCGATTACCTGCAGGCCTTCGTTGAACTGGCGCGGGGCAGCTCCATCGCCGTCACGCCGCGCGGGGCCAAGTGATGCCTGCAGGAACCGTGCAGGGCGCGCGCGCCTTCATCGATGCCGGTTCGCTGGAAGTCAGTGCGAAAGCCATGCCCGCGCTGCGCGCCGAGGCAGGCCGCATCGCCCCGGGAACCACGATCTCGATCCCCTATCTCGCCAGCGAAGACGACCAGGCTCGGCTGGCTGCGGCATGCACCGTGCGCGAACTGGGGCTGCAGCCGATGCCGCACCTGTCGGCGCGGCGGATCGGTTCGCAGGCGGCGCTGGAGCACTTCATCGCCCGCGCGGTGGGCGAGGCCGGTGTCGAGCAGTGCCTGCTGGTCGCCGGTGACCTGGCCACGCCCGCCGGTCCGTTTGCAGACAGCGCGGCAATCATCGAAACCGGCCTGCTGGAACGTGCGGGCATCAAGGTCGTTGCCGTGGGCGGGCACCCCGAGGGCCATCCGGTGATGGACGCTGCCGGGCGCTGGCAGGCACTGGAACGCAAATGCCAGGCCATCGAAGCGCGCGGCATGGCGCCGAAGATCATCACCCAGTTCGCCTTCGATGCCGACCTCGTGCTGGCCTGGCTGGATGCGCTGCGCGCGCGCGGCATCGGCCACCCGGTGCTGGTAGGTGTGCCCGGGCCGGCCAGCGTCACGCGGCTGCTGCGCTATGCGGCGATGTGTGGCGTGGGTGCCAGCGCCTCGATGCTGGCACGGTACGGGATCTCGATCGGCCGGCTGCTGGGCACCGCCGGGCCGGATGTATTCGTGGATCGCCTGGTGGCAGGGCTGACCGAAGCGCATGGCCAGGTCAGCCCGCACCTGTTCCCGTTCGGTGGCATTGCACCGTCGCTGGACTGGGTGGCGCAGTATCGGCTACGTCAGTGACGCGCGGCCGTGGCATCGCCGTCTGCCTCTGCGGCGTTTACACGGCTCTGCGCGAATGCGGGGAAGGTCTTTTCCAGTGAGTCCTTGTCTGGCAGCACGTAGAACACGCCGCCCTTCTCGAACGTGGACGAGACCACCTGCTCGTAGAAGCCGGGGCTGACGTTGATGCAGCCGTGGGTGATGCGGTTGTCATCCGGTGTTGGCGTTGCCAGCCGCTGGGCACGCTTTTCTTTCGGGCTGCCCGGCGGCAGCGGGTGCATCGAGACGGCCGAATCGTAGTCCACCCACAACACGCGGCCGGCGTCGTCGGACGGGCCGTAGCCACCAATGAAGCGGCCGGCGGGGGTCGTGCGGTCGTGGCCGGGGATCGCGCTCAGCGCGACCTTGGCGACGTTCGGTGCGGAATGATCGCCCTTGGCCGAACCAAACAACGCCGGTGCCGCGCCACGCAGCTTGCCGTCACTGCCGAAGATCAGCACCTGTGCGGCGGCCTTGTCCATGATCGCGAACGGATAGCCTTCGCTGTCCTTGCTGGCGACCACCCAGCCTGCGAGTTCGATCACTGTCTCGGACACTTCCTGTCCTTCCGGCAGCTCATCGACGGCAGCGGTGGGTTGCGTAGCGGCATCCTTGGCGCCCTTGGCGCTGGCCACGCCGGTACCGCCCAGTGCCAGCGCAAGGGTCAGCGCAATGCAGGCGGTGCGGATTGCGGGGGATGAATGCGTACGAATGGCACGGTTCCTCGAGTAAGTACGGTGACTCAAGGGAACCAGTGGCCGGGGGAGACCACTGGTTCCCGATTCAGCTTAGCCGCGCGGGGTACGGCGGGGGGCCGATTCGAGCTGCTGGACGCGACCTTCGATCTGGTCGAGACGCTGGTTGGCCTGCTGTGCGGACTGGTTGGCGGACTCGGCGCTCTGCGCCGCGCCCTGGACCTTCACGTCAAGCGCGTCGAGACGCGTGTTGACCTTCGCGAAGTCTTCCTTGTAGCTGGCGCACGCGCCAAGGCTGAGAGCGATCAGGGCTACGCCGAGGGGACGGGCCAACTTCAGGTGCTGCGTGGAAAGGGTCATTGCATTCCCTCCTTCGTCTGGGGAATCTGGAATATAGCGGGCTTTTTGTTAGTTCCATGAATGCCTTTTCAGCTGCAGTTGGCAGACGTGCAGGCACTGTGAAGAACGCGCGGTCATGTTCAATTTGCCGCGAATTCAGCTGCCTGAGCCGGGCATGTGCCAGCCGCTGCTGGCCCTGAATGCGCGCAGTGTTCGTCACGCGATGTCAGTGAAACGCGCGGATGCATCGCGCCGTGCACGTAGGAAAGCGATCGTGCATTTGTGGCGAGCGGAGGCCGCTGATAGCCTGAGCCGTTGATGATGGATCAGCGGGGCGGTGGCATGGCCGGGCAGGAGACGGTGGCTTCAAGCCGATACTCGCCGGGGAAATCAGCAGACAGCGGCAGGCGCGAAAGATGGTCCTGCACGGGTTCGATGGCGCCCGTTTTTCCAGCACCGCCTTTCGTAGTGAAGTCATCGCTGACGTCGATGACCGACTGGTCACCGCGGACCAGCTCCAGCACGGCGGATGCCTTCGGCGCGCCACCCTTGAGCGTGCGGACCACACTGATGCGGCCGCTCAAGGTGCTGTACCACGGTTCGCCGTCGGCGACCGCGAGCGCCATGAGCCGGGACACGTAGACGTGGCTGGCGCGGTCCAGGTTCTGCACGAACGTCGGTGCATCCGGCTGTGGGCAGGCCAGGGCCAGCAGGGGTGATGCGCCCAGCGAAGGGAGAAGCCAACGTGGTCGTGATGGTCGTCATTCGACCACGCTCAACTTCACCTGGGCACCTTCGGGCAGCCATCGATCTGTTGCGCCAGCGCGCCGGGAATCTTCAGGCAATATGCGTAGCGGGGCTGCAGCAGGCCGAGGCGTTCTTCCGCCTGCTGCACAAGCGCGGCCATGCACCCGTCCTGCAGGAAATCCTGATCGCGCGCGAGCGCATCGAGTTCGGCGCGCCGCCGAGGAACGCGCGCCTGCCTGCGCCCGTAGCGGAAGGCCTCGCACGCCACGTTTGCTATCATGCGCGCCGATGGCCGCCCGCCAGATGCCGATCGTGGGCCCGCGCGCGTTCCTTCCTCGAAAGAGGACGCATCTGCGGCCAGTCGCAGCGAAACCTTGCCCGGCCAGGCGCCTGCCAGCCGGGCCCCCGTACAGATCGAACAAGGAAAGCCGGCCGCTGCCTGCGGCCGTAATACATGAATTCACCTGCAACTTCGCGCCCCGGGTTGATCCCGGTGCTGGCCCTTCTGCTGGTCGGCCTCAACCTGCGCCCGGTGCTGGCCGTGGTCAGCCTGCTCACCGATTCCATCCGTGCCAGCAATGGCATGAGCTTCGAACAGATCGGCTGGCTCACCAGCCTGCCGATGATGGCCATGGGCCTGATCGCCATGGCCGGCGGCCTGGTCTATCGCATGGGCTACCAGCGCGGCGTGGCCATCGGCCTGCCCCTCACCGCGGCCTCGGCGCTGGCCAAGCTGGCCTCGCATGAACCGCTGTGGCTGATGGGCTCCAGCGTGGCCGCCGGCCTGGGCATCGGCATCGTGCAGTCGCTCATTCCCGGCTACATCAAGACCCGCTTCCCGCACCGCGTCGACCTGCTGATGGGCCTGTACGTGAGCATGATCATGGGCGGCGCGGCGTTGGCCGCGGCCAGCGCGTCGGCCCTGCTGCATTGGCTGGACTGGCAGGGCACGATGGCGTTCTGGGCGGTGCTGGCCATCGCCGGCATCGCGCTGTGGCTGCCCAACAGCGGCCACGCCGATGCGCCGTCCACCGGTACGTCCGCCAAGGCAGCCACGCCCAGCGCATTCCGTCCCTGGCAGCATGGCCGCACCTGGTTGCTGGTCGCGCTGTTCTGCGTGTCCAGCAGCTGCTACACGCTGTGCCTGGCCTGGATCGCGCCGTACATGATGGAAGCCGGCGTGCGCGCCAACGAGGCCGGTTTCATGCTGGCGGCGTTGAGCCTGTCAGAAGTGGCCGGTGGCTTCCTCGTCTCCTGGCTGGCCCCGCGCTTCCGCGACCGCCGCGTGCTGCTGGGCCTGTTCCTGGCCGCCACCGCACTGACCTACGTGCTGATCGGCGTGGCGCCGATGTATGCCCCGTGGCTGATGATGTGCCTGCTCGGCCTGTCAATCGGCGGGCTGTTCCCGATGACCCTGATCCTGGTGATGGACCACTGCAGCCAGCCGGCCAAGGCGGGCATCCTGGTGTCCTTCGTGCAGGGCGTAGGCTACCTGGTCGGCGGCATCCTGCCGTTCGTGGCCGGTTCGATCCGCGACACCGTGGGCGATCTCAGCATTGCCTGGGTGGCGATGGCCTGCGTGACCGCTGCCGCACTGGTGCTGGCCGCGCGGGCAACGCCGGCCAGCGCGGAGCGCTTTGACGCGCGCTGATCGTGCAGGATGCAGCGGCGTGGCATCTGGCCACGCGCTGCCAGGGAAGGTGAGTCAATGGATGCGATGCCGGCGCAACAGATCCGCGCGCAGTACGACGACCGCGTGATCCGCGTGTACCAGGCCTACTCCGATGCCATCGCCGACAGTGCGCTGGAGCGGCAGACCTTTGTCGCGCCGCCGTTCAAGATGGAGCGGATGACGTGGATCAAGCCGTCCTTCCTGTGGATGATGTATCGCGCCGGATGGGGCGAAAAAGAGGAAGGCCAGAAGCGGATCCTGGCAATTGACATCCGTCGCGAAGGCTTCGAGTGGGCGCTGACCCATGGCTGCGACAGCCGTGCCGAGCCCGGAATGGATGCGGCGGCGTGGGAGCAGCTCAAGGCTCGTTCCCCGGTGCGCATCCAGTGGGATCCCGAGCGCGATCTGCTGCTGCGGCCGTTGCCCCACCGCGCGATCCAGATAGGTCTGGGCAGGGAAGCGGTGCGTGCCTATGTCGATGAATGGATTCAAGGCATCACCGATGTGACGGCGCAGGCACACGCCATTCATGCACTGGTGAAGGCGGGAAGGATGGAGGACGCGCAGTCTGCGCTGCCTCGCGAGCGGGCGTATCCCTGGGGCTAGGCGCAACCGCTCATCCTTCGTAGAAGTATCGGCGGCGATCGCGCGACCCCTGCTCGATGTCCGCCTGTGAATCCTCGGCCAGGCACTCTTCGATGTAGTCAGCCGCTTCGTCGGCGCCCCGCTGTTGCAAGTACTCGATGGTCTGCTCGACACCGGCGCCCACCATGTTCTCGACATCGAAGCCACAGCCGGTATCCATGTTCAGATGCTTGGCGACCCACATCGTCTCGACGTCGCGCAGGTAGCCACATGGAACAGCAGATACGCGCACCAGTAGAGGTCCTCGAAGTACGCCTGGTCGCTTTCGCTCTGCCTGTACTCCATCTCCCGGCAGAAGATCTCCTGCAGGAGTGGCTGATGCTTCTTCGCATCCTCCGGACGGATGTTGCGAAGTGCCTGTTCCCGCGAAGAAGGGGAGTGGATATCAGCTTCTGTCATGGAACGAACCGGACGGAAGACGGGCCAGCGCTGGATGCTGGCAGGAAGACCGGTGTTCCCTTGGATCGTGGGGAGATGGCGGGGTCACGGCTTCGAAAGAGTTCCCTGAACAGAAACCTCATTCATGTACTGGTCAGTTCAATATTCAGGGTCGATTTCATCAGCAAACGGATAATTCACACCTGTTGAACGCCTCTTCACTCTCCCTCTCCCGGGGAGGCGGCCGGCGAAACCAAAAATAATTAAAGGTGTGTCCCGATGAACAAGAATTCGCTGCTCGCTCTGGGTCTGCTGGCTGCCCTGCCGTTCGCTGCATCGGCTGCCGACGGCCTGTCGTACAACTACGTTGAAGGCGGTTACGTGAACACCGATGCCAAGGGCGGCGACGCTGATGGCTGGGGCGTCAAGGGCTCGGTTGCCGTGCACCCGAACTTCTCGGTCTTCGCTGATTACAGCAAGCAGGAAACCGACACCTTCAAGAACGACGTTGACCAGTGGCGCATCGGCGCCGGCTACAACTACGGCATCGCACCGAACACCGACCTGGTGGCTCGTGTTGCGTACCAGAAGTTCGACATGAAGCACGGCCTGGACTTCAACGGCTACTCCACCGAAGTGGGCCTGCGCACTGCCTTTACCCCGAACCTGGAAGGCTACGCGCTGGCCGGCTACGAGGATTACAGCAAGAAGCACGGCATCAACCCTGAAGGCGAGTTCTATGGCCGCGTCGGCGCCACCGCCAAGTTCACCCCGAACTGGGGCCTGAGCGGCGAAGTGAAGCTGGCCAAGGCCGGCGACCGCGAGTGGTTCGTGGGCCCGCGCTTCACCTGGTAACAAGCAGTACCGCAGTAAAAAGCGTTACCGGCGTGTGCTCTCTCTCTCTCTCTCCCGCACGCCACCCGAAGCCCGGCCTCGCGCCGGGCTTCTTTTTTGTGCGGTGACCGCCGGGTGGATCGCCTGCCGGTAGATCCACGCCACGCGTGGATGTTCAGTAGAGCCACGCCATGCGTGGATGCTCTCCTCAGCCACGCATGGCGTGGCTCTACTGCAGCTCCACCATCTGCAGGGGGCTTCCGCTAGAATCGCCCGCACTTCGCCCCGCGCGACGCGCCCGCCCCACGCCAGCAGGATGTACCGTGAATTCCCAGCCCGCACCGATCACCGCCCTCAATCACACGCTCGACAACGAGCCGCAGCAGATCACCGCGCCGTTGACCCACTCGGCCGCGTTCCTGGTGCTGAAGGTGAAGGACGATGCAGATTCCATCGCCAAGGTGCGCGAGGTGCTGGGCAGCAGCGATGACCTGATCAAGAACACTGCCATCCGCGATGTCGAGCGCACCTTCACCTGCAACGTGGCCATCGGCCACCGCGTGTGGGAAGCGGTGGTGGGCAGCACGCCGCCGCGCGAGCTGAAGCCGTTCCGCGAGATCAAGGGCGCGACCCACACCGCCGTGTCCACCCCGGGTGACCTGCTGTACCACGTGCGCGCGCGCACCATGGACCTGATCGTCGCCTTCGAGCGCAACCTGCTGATGGCCTTCGGCGATGCCGTGGAGACGGTGGACGAGGTGGCCGGCTTCCGCTACTTCGATGGCCGTGACCTGCTGGACTTCGTCGATGGCACGGCCAACCCGGAAGGGCTGTCGCTGCCGGAAGCCACGATCGTCGGCGATGAAGACCCCGACCATGCCGGCGGCAGCTACGTGGTGGTGCAGAAGTACCTGCACAACCTGGATGCCTGGCGCGCGCAGAAGACCGAAGCCCAGGAAGCGATCATCGGCCGCACCAAGCACGACAACATCGAGCTGGACGATGCCCCGGCCGACGCGCAGAAGTCGCACAAGACGCTGTGCACCATCGAGGATGCCGACGGCGAGCACGAGATCCTGCGTGACAACATGCCCTTCGCCAACCCGGGCCGCGGCGAGTACGGCACCTACTTCATCGGTTACACGCGCCGCCTGTGGGTGATCGAGCAGATGCTCGAGCGCATGTTCATCGGCAACCCCGCGCCGCTGCACGACCGGATCCTGGACTTCTCGACCGCCACCACCGGCGTCACCTTCTTCGCGCCCTCGCGCAGGGTGCTGGCCGACCTGGGCGACTGACCCCGCGCCGGTAGATCCACGCCATGCGTGGATGCGTTCTGGTGGCGACTACCGGTGCTCGCGCGCTGCGGCACTCCACGCCCGCAGGCCGAACACCGCCAGACCCAGGAAGAACACGTACAGCGCCGCGGTCACGTGCAGTGACTTGAACAGGTACGTGCCCACGTAGACCACGTCCACCGCGATCCACACCCACCAGCACGCCACGTGGCGGCGTGCCTGCCACCACTGCCCGACCAGGCTCAGCGCGGTCAGCATCGCATCCAGCCACGGCAGCGCCGCATCGGTGAAGCTGTGCATGGCCGTGCCCAGGGCGATGCCACCGCACAGGCCGATGGCCAGGTCGCGCAGCGCCTTGCCGCGCGCCAGCGGCACGATGCGGATGCTGCCTTCGTCGGCGGCATGCTGGCGCCAGTTGATCCAGCCATAGACCAGGAAGCCACCGAAGGCGACCTGCAGCAGCGTGTCCGAATACAGCTTGGCCTCGGCGAACACTGCGCCGTACAGCGCCACCGACAGCAGGCCCACCGGCCATGCCGCCAGTCGGCGCCGGGCCATCAGCCAGACGCCGAGCACGCTGCACAGCGCGGCGGTCCACTCGAGCAGGACGCCGCTCACAGCGCGAACGTCACCGACAGCCGCGCCTGTCGCGGTGCACCGGGGAACAGGTAGTAATCACCGCCGCTGCTGCCGGTATCTCGCCAGTAGAAGCGGTTGAATACGTTGTCCACCGACAGGTTCCAGGTCACCGCACGCTCATGCAGGCGATGCTGGAAGCGCAGGCCGGCATCGAACACCGAGTAGTCCGGCGCGCGCACGCTGCCATCGGCGCGGGCCACATTGGAAGAGGCATAGCGCCAGCCACCGGTCACATCCAGGCCCTGCACGAACGGCAGCGCATAGGCCAGGTGCACGCTGGCACGCACCTTGGGCACGTTCACCAGCTGGTGGCCCTCATAGGCCGGCGTACCTGCATCCCGTGCACGTGCCTGCAGCACGCTGGCGCTGGCGACGATCTGCAGCGCGTCGGTCAACTGGCCGTTGGCGGTCAGTTCCAGGCCGCTGTGGGTCTGCGTGCCCTGCTGCACGAAGGTGTAGCCCGCCTCGCTGTCGTCCGGCTGGGCGAACTGGTACGGCTGGGAAATGCGGAACAGCGCCGCACCCAGGGTCAGGGTCTGCACCGGCACGTACTTCACGCCCACTTCCAGCTGGCGCGACTGCACCGACGGCAGGAACGCATCGGCGTTGGTGGTCCAGAACGGTGCCTCCTGGCCCAGCGAGATGCCGCGCACGTAGCTGCCGTAGACGTTGAGCTGGTCATTGGCCTTCCACACCAGCGCGGTCTGCGGCAGGAAGCGCGACAGGTGGCTCTGCCGCTGCAGGGCGCCGCGCTTGTCATAGGCGCGCTCGTCCAGGCGCACGAAACGGCCACCGGCCAGCCACTGCCAGTCATCGCCGAAGCGGATGCGGTCCAGCGCGAAGACGGCGGTCTGGCGGCTGTCGAGGCGGCGCGCGGACGGGCCCGGCTGCAGCGGCGAGGGCGCGTACACCGGCACCTGTGCATCGTGGATGTTGGCGCTGCCCACGTACTCGTTGACGCTGAGGCGGCGGTCGACGGTGCGGCGGAAATAGTCGGCGCCGACGGTCAGCTCATGGCCGACGCTGCCGGTATCGAAGCGGCCGCGCAGTTCGGCGCGCGCCTGCTGGTTGCGGCGGGTGTCGTCCGGGCTGCGGTAATCGTAGATGTCGTAGTCGCCATTGGGCGCGAAGTAGTTGCCCGGCGTGCCGCCATCGGCGCACTGCGCGGTGTAGTAGCAGCCGTAGGCGAAGGCCACGTTGTCATCGATGACCGATCGGCTGTAGCCCACCGACACGCGCGACTGCCAGCGTTCGTTGAAATCGTAGGTGTGCAGGGTGGTGATGTTGGTGCTGGCGATATCCACCGGGCGCTGCCACGGCTGGTAGCCAAGCAGGTGCTTGCGGTCGACGCCGCGCGGCAGCTCGCTGGCGCCCAGCAGCTGATAGCCGGATACCGAGCGCTGCGTGCTGGTCTGGTAGTTGGCATCCACTTCCAGCTTGCCGCGCTCGCCGATGAACCAGTCAGCGGCCAGCGAGTAGAAATTGCGGTTGCCATCGGCGTGCTCGACGTAGGAGTTGCTGGCGTCCCACGCCGCATTGAGGCGCACGCCGAATCGCGGCGTGATCCAGTGGCCGACATCGGCAGCGACATAGCGCGAGCCTTCCGAATCGGTGCCCAGGGTGACGGTGCGCACTTCGGCTGGGCGCTTGCCCACGTAGTTGACGATGCCGCCCGGTGCCATCACGCCGGCGGCGAGGCCGGCTTCACCTTTGAGGATCTGCACTTCCTGCACGTTCTCCAGGGCCAGGCGCTGTTCGCCGGCGATGGCCAGGCCGTTGAAGCGGTAGCCGGTGGCCGCGTCCAGGGCGAAGCCGCGGATGGCGATGTTCTGGTAGTAGCCGACCGGTGCGTAGGCATCGCCCAGCGAGGCATCGTTGCTGGCCAGCTCGGACAGCGAACGCACCTGGCGGCGGTCGAGGTAATCGCGGTCGAGCACGTTCACCGAGGCCGGCGTGTCCTTCCAGCTGCCGCCGCCGAAGGCATTGGCGCGCGAGGTATCGGCCGCGGGTCTGCCGGCCTGCACGCGCACGGCGGCCAGCTCGGTCGGCGTGCGTTCGGCGCCAGTGGCGTCCACGTCGGGAGATGCCTCGGCAGCGCTGGCATGCAGCGGCAGGGCGGCGCAGAGGGCAAGGGCGAGCAGGGTGGGGCGCAGGCAGCGGTTCATTCGGTTCGTCTTCTGACAGCAAGGGAGACGAAGCGACGGCGCACGGACGCACCTGCCCGGAACGGGGGTGCGACTGCTGCTCAAAGCTCCCTACGCCGGTGCAAACCGGATCAGGTTCCAAGGGACTCTCTCAGCCTGGCAATCCAGGCACCCCCGCTTCAGATGGCCATTTCACTACAAATGGTGGCGATTTGCGAGCCACGGGTCGAAGGAGGGGTCAGAGCGCTTCCTGCGGAACGGGATCCGACCCCACCCAACCTCACGCCGCCGCGCGCAGCGCCTGCAGCAAGGCCTGGCCCGCCTTCGTGTGGAACCACGCCGGGTGCCCCAGCATGAACGGCTGCCACGCCACGTCGGCATTGGCGGTGGAGCCGGTGATACCTTCGAAATACTCCACTTCGGACAGTGCGAAGTCGAAATGGACCATCGGCAACAGATCCGCCAGCAGCTGCACGCGCGCGGCCGACAGCGGCAGCACCTCGCGGTAGCCCTGCAGCATGGCCAGGGCGATGTCGATGCGCACGGCGTCGTCGCCGCGTTCCAGTTCCAGCCAGGCCACGGCGTTGCGCTCGATGGCGGTGGCCAGGTCGAACAGCGCGCTGGTGGGCGAGGCCAGGCCGAAATCGAGCACGGTGGCCACCGCGCCGTCGGCATCCCACAGCAGGTTGGAGACGTGCCAGTCGTTGTGCGCCCACAGCCCTGGTTCGTCGCGCAGGCGTGCCGCCAAGCCCTCGTGCCAGGGCAGCACCTCCGCGCGCAGCTGTGCCTGCCAGGGAATGCGCGCCAGGTAGCGCGCCAGGCCGGGGCGGTTCGGCAGGTCGGCCTGCAGCGTGGCGATGGGATCGTCGGCGCGGATCAGGTCGTCGCGCGCCACCAGGATGTGGGTACTGCGCTGTGGCGCGTGGAAACCGGCCGAGGCCTGGTGCAGGCGCGCCAGCATGCGCCCGGCCTGCACCGCCTGCGCGCTGTCGGTCAGCAGCGACCACGACACCGCGTCGCGGTACAGGTCCGCACCCGCACCCGCGGCGTGCAGCTCGTAGGTCCACGGCCCGTGCTCGACGGCGGTCGCGCCGTCAGCGGCGGCCAGCACCTGCACCACCGGCACGCCGTGTGTGGCCAAGTGGGCGATGAAACGGTGTTCTTCCTGCAGGCAGCCGGCGCTGCGCACGCTGTGGTGGTGGCGCTTGATGAACACCCGGCCCATCACGCCCTGCACGATCGCGGCCGCCGACAGCGGGCGCGGGCTGTGCCAGTACAGCGTGCTGTCCGCCGCCAGTGCCGGGTACTGCGTGCACAGCCACGCCACTTCGTCGGCGCTGATCGCCGGCCAGTCGGCAGCGACCTCGTCGTTGTTGAGGCCCTGCACGCGATGGGGGGAAGAAATCATGCCGCAGCCGCTGCCCGGAAAGGAATCACCAAGGCTGCGCATTCAACGCCATGGACGCCGCCGGCGCAACCCGCGCTGGCAGTAACGAAAACGGGCAGATCCAGGATCTGCCCGTTGCCGGAATCATCACACTGAGGCGCGCTTACCAGCCGCGATGACGGCCGCGATCGTGGTAGTGGCGGCGGTCATGGCCACGGTCGTGGTAGCCGCGGCTGTAACCGCGGTTGTAGCCGCGATCGTAGCGACGGTTGTCATAGCGGCGGTCATAGCGGTTGTCGTGGCGGTCTTTGGTGGTCAGGTTGCCGATGGCACCACCGGCCACCGCGCCGCCGACAGTCGCGGTCGGGTCGCCGTTGGAGATCAGATGGCCGGCCACGCCGCCCACCACCGCACCGACCACGGTGCGCTTGTCCTTCCTCGACATCGCGCTGGCATCGCTGACCACCGCCACGCCGGCCAGCAGGGCAAGGGCCATCGCCAGGCCACGGAAGCTGATTGCGGACGTACTGATCATGTTCGGTTCTCCTGTCTGGGGCTTGCCACGGTGGGCAGGGAGGGCGGGGGCGCCCTGGCTGCCGTGCTGTCCAAAGTGGTCTTCCAACATTGTCGGAACATTGCGCGTGGACGGCCTGCGGCGTGCGTATTCATCTAGCGTCATGGGCGATGAAGCGCACCTGAAAATCCGCCTGAATGGGAGCTGCAGCACGTGGGGCCGACACGTTTCCTTCAGGAACGCGGCAACGGGGCCGGAGCCCTTTCCTGCGGAAAGGGATCCGACCCCGCATGGATCAATGACCCATCGCGCGCTGGGTCTGGCGCTGCTGCTCCTGGTGCTGCTGGGTGTCCTGCTGCAGAACGTTCGGTGCACCCTGCACCGCGCCGCTGTTCAACGCCATGCTCTGTTCGCTGGCGGCCTTCACGTCCACCGCCGCACGCATCGCGGCCGGGTCGTTCATCGCGCCCTGCACGGCGAACAGGCGCTCACCGTTGGTGCTGGGCACCACCGAATCAATGCGCTGCAGGCCGGCTTCATGCGACTGGCGGGTCAGCGATGCGGCAGCTGCTTCCAGCGAATGGCGATCCTTGAAGGTGCCGGCCGGCAGCTGCTCCAGGCTGTTCACCGCCTGGTTGTACATCGGGTTGCGCGGGTGGCGTTCGTCGTTCAGCAGCGGACGCTCGCGCGCCTCCTGCATCGCGCCCTGGGTCTTCGGACCGATGATGCCGTCCACGGCCAGGCCGTTGTCCTTCTGGAACTGGCGCACCGCCGCTTCGGTGTTGCGGCCGAATTTGCCGTCCTCGAACAGCGGCTTGCCGTCGGCACCGACATAGCCCAGGTGGCCGAGACTCTCCTGCACCTTGCGCACGCCTTCGCTGTGGTCGCCCTGGCGATGGATCTCGTTGCGTGCGGCCTGCGGTGCGGCCACGGTGGCCTGCGCCGGCGCGTCCTTGTGCTGGCCCTGCTGCTGCGTCTGGGTGCGCGTCTCCAGCAGGTCACGCGCCTTGTGCAGCGGGTCGGAGGCGAACAGCTTCCAGTTCGGGTGGTTCTCCACCTGCTTCAGGTAGTCCTCCACCGGCATGGTGTGCACGCCCTGCTTGCCGGTGGACTGGCTGATCAGCAGCTTGTCGGTGTTCGGGTCGCGCACCACCATCACGATGTGGTCGATGCCGTTCCAGTGCTCGTGCTTGGTCTTGGCCGTATCCAGGCCGATCACCATGCCTTCCTGCAGCGCACCCGGCTTGAGGATGTCGTCGCGCTGCAGCAGCACGCCCGAATCCTTGTAGGCCTGCTGCACGATGCCGCCGGAGCCGGCGAAGCCCAGCTTGATGCGGTCCGCATCACCGTAGACGGCGTGGCCGGCCTTCTGGTTGATCTCGTCCTGGGTCTTGTTGAGCATCGTGCCGACCCAGCCCGAGCAGTCCACGTAGCCCTGGTCGACGTTCTTGCCGGTGATGCCATTGCCACGGTAGTACTGGCTGGACGGGATGTTGATGGCGTACTTGACGTCGTCGTACTTCACGCCTGCCTCGTAGGCGGCGCTGAGGCTGATGCCCGGCTTGTCCTGGTTGGCCGCCACGGGTGCGGCCACGGTGGCGGCGGTCGGTGCCGGCACCGTCTGGGTCGGGCCGGCCGGTGCCTGCACCGGGGCGCTGCGTGCTGGCGCATCGGCGCTGATCGGCGCGATGTTCTTTTCCGGAATGCTGATGCCGTCGTACTTGCGGTCGTAATACTGGGCGAAGGTGCTGGCCAGGTCCTTGTCGTTCATCGTGCTCATTTCCGCACGCGTGTGGCCGGTCAGCGCCTGGATGTCACTGCCGATCTGGCCCATGATCCGCGGCCGCATGTTGATCACATCGCCGTGGCCATCACGCACCACGCCGAAGGTGCCGGTGGCGATGGCGGTCTGGATCGAGCCATAGCCGGCCGCACCCTGCTGGTGTGCCAGGTACAGGTCCAGGCCGGTCGGCGAGGCCTCGCCGGACAGGTACGGGTGGCCGGTGCGCTCATGGCGCTTCTGCATGTCGGCCAGGTTGCGCTGGAACATGTCCGCGGCCGCTTCGGTGTTGCGGGTCGGGTCGTACTCGTGGCCGGTCAGGCCGTACTGGCGCGCCGAAGACGGCAGGAACTGGAACAGGCCCTTGGCGTCGGTGCGGCTGTTGTGCGCGCGTTCGTCGAACTGCCCGCCGGTCTCGATGTGGGCGAAGCGCAGGAAATCCTCGCTGGAAATCCCCTTGCGCTGGGCGACCTGTTCGATGATGTCGAGAACTTCCTGTCTGCTGTAGTCACGCTGTGCCATGACGTTTTCCTCTGGGGTTGATGGAGCGGCCTGGGCCGCGTTTCGCCAACCGGACTCATCCTTGAGTCATCAACATGTCGGTCAACAGGTACTGCGATGTGTGCTTACGGCGCCGCGTAGGCCTTGCGGGCGGCGTCGTAGCGGTACTGGCGCGCGTCGGCGGCACCCAGCGCACGGGTCTGGCCCGGGGCGGCGATGGTGGTGCCGGTTTCGCTCACGCGGATGGCCGGCAGGTCGCTGCCCGGCACGGCCTCGAAGGCCAGCGTGCCCTGGCTGCTGATGCAGGGCATCACTGCACCCTCGTCGCAGGCCGCCGAATTGTCCTCGCCGGTGATAACGGTGCCGGCGCTGGCCCAGACCTGGCCATCCTCGGATTTCTCGTAGTCCGGGTTGAACAGCAGGATCTCGTAGCTTTCCACGCTGACGCCGCTGCTGAAGGCGCGGGTCGGTACGGCCAGCAGCAGCTTGCCCGACGCCGTGCGGTGTTCCACCGGCGTGCGCTTGCTGTCCACGTCCGGCGCGCTGCCGTAGGCACCGATGGCGCCGATCCACGGTTCAGCGCCCTTGAACACCCACGGACGGTCCGGCTTGTCGCCGGTCAGGGTGAAGGTGGCTTCGGAGAGGGTGACGCGGCTGTCCGGGCCAGCCTCGTCTTCGCCGGCCTTGCCGAACTTCTGCGGGGTGTTCCAGGCAAAGCCGGTGTAGTAGCGGGTGCCGGCCACTTCATAGGTGTGGCCGAACCAGAACGTGGCCACGCTGCCGTTGGCCACTTCGTAGGAAACGGCGCCATCGCCGTCCACCTGGTAGATGAAGTACAGCACGCTGCCGGCATCGGGCGGCGTGGCAACGGCCGCGGGGGTCGCGGCGGCGGTAGCGGAGCTCTGCATCGGGGCAACTTCCTGTCGTGGCGCGTCGGCGCCCTGCGGTGACGCGGTCGAGGTAGAAGGGGTGCATGCGCTGGCCAGCAGCGAAACGGCAAGACCAGCCAATGCCAGACGCAATCGCGTACGGGCCGGTGCCAGGCAGACGGTGGGGGAATGGATCATGCGCCTCTCCATGGTGTGCGGGCGCTGGGCAAGACGGCCAACGCAGAAAACCGGCCACCCACGCAGGGGCAGCACGATGTAGTGATGAGCCGGTCGATTCCTTCGACCTCGCATGGGAGAGCCCATCGCGGCGGATCATGGCACAGCCGCGACGGCGATCACAGGGGGAGGCGGACGTGAAGGACGGAGCAGTCCTGTGAAACTGCGAGCCAGTTCTCAGATTTTCCCGTCACGCAGGTAGTCGAACAGTTCGGCATCGCCCTTCAGGCCCAGCTTGAGCATCGCATCGCCCTTCTGCCTGCTGATGGTGCTGACGCTCTTGTGCAGCTGCAGGGAGATTTCCTTGACCGTCATGCCGGTGCCGAGCAGGCGCAGCACTTCCACCTCACGCGGCGACAGCGGCTTGCCATCCCCCTCGCGCATGCGCCAGCTGCCCGCTTCCTCCACCCGCTCGCGCAGGCTGCGGCTGATGTAGGACTGGCCGCGATAGACCGTCTGGATGGCCTGCGGCAGTTCCTCCATCGACGAGCTCTTGTCGACCAGGCCGAGCACGCCGCAGTCCAGCACCATGCGCAGGATGGCCAGGTTGTTGGACACGCTGAGCATCAGCACCGGCAGGTCGGGGTAGCGCCGGCGGATCATGCCGATCATCGCGAAGCCATCGGCCTGGGCGCTGCCGGGCATCGAGTAGTCGGTCACCAGCATGTCGCAGGGCTGGCTGGCCAGCACGGCCATCAACGCCTGCACGCTCTCCGCTTCACCGACGACCCGGCCGACGCCGCTGGCCTCGATCACGGCACGGGTGCCGATGCGTACTACGGGGTGGTCGTCTGCGATGATGATGCGCAAGGTCATGCTCTAGTATGGCCTTTCGGGCAGTGCCGGCCGCGAGCTGCGCGGTACCAGGCGGGTTTCTGGGAGAACGTCGCAGATGCGGAACCGGGCAGTGCGTGGATGGGTCCTCCTGCTGGGGCTGCTGGGCCTGTCCGTGCTGGCGCAGGCCGAACCGGGCCCCCTGCCGTTGACCATCCTGCAGCGCCAGTTCCTGGCCGCGCATCCGGTCATCGTTGCGGGCCAGTATGACAGCGGTTGGCCACCGTTCGAGGACCTGCAGCAGGGCCAGCCGGTGGGCCTGGGTCCAGATTACCTGTCGCTTCTGGCTCGTCAACTCGGCGTGGAACTGCAGTTCCGTCGCTATCCGGACTGGAATGCCGTGCTGGATGCGGCATGCCGCGGCGAGATCGACGTGGTGATGAACACCGCGCTCAGTCCCGAACGCGCCCGCTGCATGGTCTATACCCGCGCGTATGTGGAAGCGCCGCTGGCGATCGTCGGGCGGCCGGGTGATCTGCGCGCCTCCGAAACGCCGGACCTTGACGGGCTAAGGGTGGTCATCGAACAGGACTTCATGACTGCCCCGCAGGTACGTGCGCGCTTCCCGCGGGCCCGACAGCTTGTCGCAAATGACACGCAGACAGCGCTCGCCATGGTCAGAGACGACAAGGCGGATGTCTTCATCGGCAATGCCTACGTCGCCACCGAACTGATCGCGCTGAAGAAGATCGACGGCGTGGTGGTGCTGCGGCCCAGCGATCTGCCGCCCGAGCGCCTGCACTTCGGCGTGCCCAATGGCAGCCAGCCGCTGGCCGAAGCGCTGGATGTGGCGCTGGCAGCCAGCAGCCCCTCGCAGCGCGAGGCGTTGATGGAGCACTGGCTGCCGCCGCTGACGTGGTCGGCGTCCGCGCAGCTGGCGCTCAGCCAGGCCGAGAAGCGCGTGCTGCAGGAATCATTGAAGATCGGCTTCGCGCCCAATGCGGCACCGCTGTCCTTCGCCGACGACAACGACCAGCCCAGCGGCCTGGCCAGCGACTACCTGCGCCGCCTGCTTCAGGCCGGCGCCCACCTGCAGATCGACCCCAGCCACGACTGGTTCGACGTGCGAGCCAAGGCAAAGCGCGGTGACCTGCAGGCGGTGATGGGCGTGCCGATCGATTCGCACTACCTGGGCCCGGACTGGGTGTTCAGCCAGCCCTTCATCAGCGTGCCCAACGTCATCGTGACCGCCCGCAACAGCCCGGTGCTGCTGGGCCTGTCCGACCTGCAGGGCAAGCGCGTGCTGCTGTCCGACCCGGAACGGGTGCGGGGCTACGTGCTGCAGCAGGCACCGCTGGCGCGCATCATTCCCACGCGCAGTGCAGAACAGGCGATGCAGCGCCTGGCCGACGGCGAGGCCGATGCCTACGTGGGCAACCTGGCGCTGATCGACCAGCTGCTGCGCAACCAGTTCGCCGGCCGCCTGCAGATCGCCGCCCCGGCCAACTTCAACGATGAACTGGCGCTGGCCGTTCAACGCCGCTATGCCGCGCTGGCCACCACCTTCGACCGCCTGCTGCTGCAGATGACGCCGCGCGAACGCGAGGCCCTGCGCGGCAACTGGCTGGCCACCGAGTATCACCACGGCGTGCAGTGGAGCACCCTGCGGCGTTGGGGCATCCCGCTGCTGCTGATCCTGCTGACCGCGCTGTTCGTGTATGCACTGGGCTTCTGGCGCCTGCGCCGTGAGGTGGCCGGGCGCCGGCATGTGGAGCAGCGCCTGGCCGATGTCACTGACAACCTGCCGGCCATCGTCTACCAGGCGCGTCGCGCCGCCGATGGCGCACTCAGTTTCCCCTTCATCGCCGGTGACGTGCAGGCCCTGTTCGGCATCTCGCCGCAGCAGGCGATGGACGATGCCGATGCGCTGCTGCAGCGGATCGACGCGAAGGATCGCGTGCTCATCGTGCGTGGCACCGATCTGGCCGCGCGCAGCTTCGCACCACTGTCGTTCGAGTTCCGCGTGCGCACCGAGGATGGCAACGCGCGCTGGGTGCGCACGCAAGCGCACCCGTACTCGGCCGAGGCCGGTGCGGTGACCTGGAGCGGCTACTGGGTGGACGTGAGCGAGGCGCGCGCGCAGGCCGATGCACTGGCGACGGCCAAGGTCGAGGCCGAGCAGGCGGTGGAAGCCAAATCGCGCTTCCTGGCCACCATGAGCCATGAGATCCGCACGCCGATGAGCGGCGTGCTGGGCATGCTGGAAGTGCTCTCGCATTCGCCGCTGGACCAGGAACAGCAGCGCATCATCGGGGTGATCGAGGATTCCGCGCAGATGCTGCGGCAGATCCTCGATGACATCCTCGATTACTCGCGCATGGAAGCTGGCGCGCTGCGCCTGGCACCGGTGCCGATGCCGCTGCGGCCGCTGCTGGAAAGCGTGTGCCGGCTGCTGTCGGCGCAAGCCACCGCGCGTGGCCTGGACCTGCAGGTGGAGATCGATCCGCGGCTGGCGCAGGCGCATGAGGTCGATGGCGTGCGCGTGCGGCAGATCATCTTCAACCTGCTCAGCAACGCCATCAAGTTCACCGCGCAGGGCAGCGTGCGCCTGCAGGTGGATGTGCTCGGTGCCACCACCGAGGAAGGCAGCCAGCCGCTGCGGCTGACCGTGTCGGACACAGGCATCGGGATTGCCGACGAGCAGATCCCGCACCTGTTCGCACCGTTTGCCCAAGCCGGTGCACACATCCAGCGCGAGCACGGCGGTACCGGACTGGGCCTGAGCATCTGCCACCGGCTGGTGCAGGAGATGGGCGGCGAGATTTCCCTGCACAGCGTGCTGGGCCAGGGCACGCGGGTGGAGGTGCTGCTGTCGCTGGTGGAGGCGCGGGCCGATGACGTGCAGGCGCTGCTGTCCGAACAGGAACAGACCGCGCTGCTGCCGCCGGCGCTGCGCGAGGCCCGCGTGCTGGTGGTGGAGGACCATCCCACCAACCAGGCGATGATGGCCTGGCGCCTGCAGCAGCTGGGCGTGCCGCATGCGCTGGTGGACGACGGCCAGCAGGCGCTGGACCGCCTGTCGGTGGAGGCGTTCGATCTGGTGATCACCGATTGCCGCATGCCGGTGCTGGATGGCTTCGCCTTCGCCCGCCTGCTGCGCGAACGCGAAAGCCGCAACGGCCAGCCGCGCCTGCCGATCCTGGCGCTGACCGCCAGCGTGCTCAACGATGATGCACGCCGCTGCCGCGATGCCGGCATGGACGACGTGCTGGCCAAGCCGCTGTCGCTGGCCACGCTGCGGCAGGCACTGCTGCGCTGGTTGCCGCAGGCGGCGGCACTGGAGGCGGGGCCGGCGGCCGAGGCATCTGCACGGACAAGCGATGACGCGTCCGCGCTGGAACTGCCAGACCTGGCGGCCCTGCAGCAGCGCTTCGGCTCACTGCAGGTAGCCACTCAGCTGCGTGACAGCCTGCTGCAGGCCAGCGCGGCGGACATCGCGCAGCTGCAGCGGGCGCTGGGCGAAGGTGATCGCGCCAGTGCGATCCAGCAGCTGCACCGCATGGGCGGCGCGTTGGGGTCGGTGGGCGCGCGTGGCCTGGCCGAACGCGCGGCAGCGCTGGAACAGCAGCTGCAGCAGGCCAGCGATGCCGACGCGGCGCCTGTGCTGCAGCAGGTCGGCCAGTTCGTGCAGCACCTGCAGCAGCAGCTGCAACGGCTGGCAGGCTGAGTGGCCGGCTATTGCGACGCCTGCTACTGCGATGCATGTTCCTGCAGGTAGGCGATCACCAACGCGCGGCGTTCGGCGCTGGGGAAGGCGTTGTACATGCGCGTGCCCGGCACCACGTGGGTGGGCGACTGCAGGAAGGTGTCCAGGGTCTGCGCGCTCCACACGAAGCCGGCGCGGCGCATGCCGTCCGAATAGGCGTAGTCGGGCAGGCTGCCGGCGCGGCGGCCGATCACGCCGTGCAGGTTGGGGCCGAAGCGGTGGATGCCACCGGCCTTGACCGTGTGGCAGCCGGCACAGATCTCAAAGGCATGCTGCTGGGCCCGCAGTCGTGTCTCTGCGGGCGTCAGCGGTGCCGGCGGCGTGCGCTGGCAGGCCGTGGTGGCCAAGGCGAGGGTCAGCAGCAGGGGCAGGCAGGCGCGCATGGGGGGGCAGGATAACGGTGTGCCCGCGGCAGCGGGCTGCGACATGCGGTCGCAGCCCGGCGCCATCACATGCCCGAGTAGTTCGGGCCGCCGCCGCCCTGCGGGGTCACCCAGACGATGTTCTGGGTGGGGTCCTTGATGTCGCAGGTCTTGCAGTGCACGCAGTTCTGCGCGTTGATCTGCAGGCGCGCGCTGTCACCTTCGCCGACGAACTCGTAGACACCGGCCGGGCAGTAGCGCGCTTCCGGGCCAGCGTACTCAGCCAGGTTCACCTGCACCGGCACGCTGGCGTCCTTCAACGTCAGGTGGCTGGGCTGGTTCTCGTCGTGGTTGGTGCTGCTCAGGAACACCGAGCTGAGACGATCGAAGGTCAGCACGCCGTCGGGCTTGGGGTAGGCGATGCGCGTGTGCTTGGCCGCCGGTTCCAGGCAGGCGTGGTCCGGGGTGCTGTGGCGCAGGGTCCACGGCGGGTTGCGCACACCCAGCTTGGGCAGCAGCCACTGCTCGATGCCGGTCATCAGCGTGGCCACGGTCTGGCCCTTCTTGAACCACTGCTTGAAGTTCTTGGCCTGCTGCAGCTCGGTGAACAGCCAGCTGGCTTCGAACGCCTTCGGGTAGGCGTCCAGTTCATCGTGCTGGCGGTCGGCGGCCAGGGCATCGAAGGCCGCATCGGCGCACAGCATGCCGGTCTTGATCGCGGCGTGGCTGCCCTTGATGCGGCTGACGTTGAGGTAGCCGGCCTCGCAGCCGACCAGCGCGCCACCGGGGAACACCGTCTTCGGCAGCGACATCAGGCCACCGGCGGTGATGGCGCGGGCGCCGTAGCCGATGCGGGTGCCGCCTTCCAGGTGCTTGCGGATGGACGGGTGGGTCTTGAAGCGTTGGAACTCCTCGAACGGGCTCAGCCACGGGTTCTTGTAGTCCAGGCCGACCACATAACCGACGGCGACCTTGCCGCCGTCGGCGTGGTACAGGAACGCGCCGCCGTAGGTGTCGTTGTCCAGCGGCCAGCCGGCCGCATGCACCACCAGGCCGGGCTCGTGCTTGGCCGGGTCGATCTGCCACAGCTCCTTGATGCCGATGCCGTAGGCCTGCGGGTCCTTGCCTTCATCCAGCTTGTAGCGGGCGATCAGCTGGCGGCCGAGGTGGCCGCGCGCGCCTTCGCCGAAGATCGTGTACTTGGCATGCAGGGCCATGCCGCGCTCGAAGGCCGGGCCGATGCTGCCGTCCTTCTCGATGCCCATGTCGCCGGTGGCTACGCCGATCACCGCGCCATCGTCGCTGTACAGCACCTCGGCGGCGGCGAAGCCGGGGAAGATCGCCACTTCCAGCGCTTCGGCCTGCTGCGCCAGCCAGCGGGTCACTTCACCCAGGCTGATGATGTAGTTCCCTTCGTTGTGGAAGCACTCCGGCAGCAGCGCGTTGGGCGTGCTGCGCGCGCCGGTCTCGCTGAGGAACAGGAACTCGTCGCGGGTGACCTTCTGCTTCAGCGGTGCGCCGCGCTCGGCCCAGTCCGGGAACAGTTCGGTCAGGGCGCGCGGGTCCATCACCGCGCCGGACAGCACGTGTGCGCCCGGCTCGGAGCCCTTTTCCAGCACGCACACCGACAGCTCGCGGCCGGCTTCCACCGCGCGCTGGCGCAGGCGGATCGCGGTGGCCAGGCCGGCCGGGCCGGCACCGACGATCACCACGTCGAATTCCATTACTTCACGTGGGGGGAGGGCGTTGGCTTCAGCGCTCATCGATTGCATGACTCTTGGGTAGGGCCGGCATCG
>Ga0209676_1000549_pt1 | contig 57408 bp, 60 predicted proteins | sample AraplaCvi_mLB_r2_FD_184282 | JGI IMG/M metagenome (GOLD analysis project Ga0209676, IMG submission 184282) | Arabidopsis root microbial communities from North Carolina, USA - plate scrape MF_Cvi_mLB_r2 (SPAdes) (version 2) | ecosystem: Host-associated > Plants > Roots > Endosphere | place: USA... | reverse complement strand
ATAGCGTACTGCGACGTCGGTACCACCGGGGGGACTTCAATTCGGATGGTGTTCCTACCGGGATAGTCTGGAACAGCGCGCCATGCGTGTACCGCGACCGCGAAATCCGCGTCGAGCTTCGTAGAGAGACTTCCAGCGCGTCTTGGTGCGCGTCGGTGACGATATCTGATCTTTACGAACTGAAGATTGCTGCGCGCATCTTCTTCGCGAGACTTCCCAGCGCTGCTGGTGGAGCGATCGGGGCATACGCGTTGGTCATAGAGAGGGCGCGGCGAGAGGTTGATCGTCTTTCGGCCCTGCCATTTGGCGCCCTCTAGCCAACGACTAGGGCGTTCTGTTGGAAAGCCCAGGCCCGTTCTCTAAGACTGCCAGACTACGTAGATAGGCTAGTTCACAGAGCAGCCTGCCCTTGCTGCCAGCCAGCACGAGGTTCTCTTCGTCACTTAGTGGCAAAGTCGGCCATAGCTTAGCTAGATCCAGGACGTGCCAACGGAGCAGATCGTAGAACTCCGGTGTCTGTCCGCCTCTGGCGAAGAAACGCAGATTCTCCAAAGCCATATGCTGGTCGTAAAACATGATCATCATTGAGGCGATGATGGGAGCTGTGTCCGGGTACGCCTCAACATGACACTTGCCTAACACTGCGCCGCATGCACGCAGAGCAGCGCAGCGCGAAGGTTTCTCTGGTCTAGCAGACGGCGAAGGCGCGTCTCTACCTCGGCAAGCCCCTCAAGCGACTGCGTGGCATAGAGCGAGTATGTCGGCTTGTCCTCTGCGCTTGGACCCGCCACGCACCCAACGCTCACGTCGGCCCTTTGCGACGCCCGCATCCAGATCGTCTGCAGCTCCTTAGGGCCGATGCTCTGGTCGGTTCCCAACGTGAAGCGAAACATCGCAATCAGCGGCTTAGAAGGCTTACTGCTCTTGATCGCCATCCGAATCACCTTACCGACCGCAGAACGCGAGAAGCACGCTCGATATTGGGCGTCGTCACCACCCTAACGATCTGGAGGCGCGTCTTAATGGGGGTCGAATTCATGACTCATCCCACCACTTCCTGGGCACGACGTTGGTGTCGCTCCCAACCGGGGTACTCGCCAAAAAGATAGTTCGCCCACGTTTCGCGAAGCTCAAGCATCCCGCTCTGCGCAACCGCGCTTTCCAGCATCTGTTCGACTGGTAGAGGCAAGCGATCACCCGAGATGCTAAACACCAGTTGGGCTGGGGGCACGGTCTTGGGTGCGGACGTAAAGGCGTCTACGAGCACATAGCCCGTAGGCGCCGAGTAGACACGAATGTTCATGATGTCCTCGCGCGGGGAGGCGCACGAGGCTCTCCAAGGATATGCCGCAACTCGCACGGCATTGTGCAAGGACCAGACTACGCCTTTGCCTGTGAAGAGGGACAACACCATGCGAAAACTCAGCATGTAGATGAGCCTCGCCATAGCAGACTCCGCTTCACCTAGTGAACAGTCGTGCTCGCTGAACCGCCTTAGGGCGAGAAACGTAAGCTTCGTGTCAGTTGCGAGCCGTCGAGTGTCCCCTTTGGGTCGAAAGCGGACATTAGCAGCCGTTGAAGTCTCCGTCTCGCCCGAACGTCCGCTATCGGCCAGAAGCGGACGTTCGCCGCGGCAGCCGTCAATCCTCAAGTCGATGCAATCTTCCAGACCGAGAACTTGACCAGCCTGCCTTCCGAGAATGTACCCACCACGGTGATCAAGACATCGACGGGAGGCTTTTCGTGGATCTTGTACTCGAAGGTCGCAGTGCCAACGTCGTTATCCCATTCGATAACCGTGCCTGTTACGTGCTTGAACTGCTCGGGCGCGATGCCGAGTCTCAGTCCAGCAATCTCCGTTGGGAGTGGCCGTCCAGCCTCGGGGCAATCGGCTGCCATCGATTCGCTCATCGTGATGCCAAGCAAGACGGTACCGCCTCCCATTTCACCTGAGTTGAATCGCACTTCGCCCCACGCGGTGGAGTAGCACACCCACGCCTGGTACTCGCCTGCGTCCCCCGCCTCTCTGATCCTGCTTTCGCCCAGTAAGTCCTGGACATCCGAAAGCGTCGATCTCTCGAGCTCGAAGCCGGCGTAGTGCGTGAAGCGATCACCCGCTGCGCCGCTCGAATGCGCCGATGAGAACCAGAACAGAAGAGGAATGATGCAGGTGCGTCGCATTGGTACGGGCTCCTGAAGTTCATCGGGTCGTGCACAGCGCCGTGGATCTGGAACAAAGGCCGCTTTGGGTCGAAAGCGGACATTAGCACCGGTCTCCGCCGGAGAGCAGCGTAGCCATCACCGCATACGCAATGCGGAATTTTCGCCGCCCAAGAGGAGAATCCTGACCCCGGCTCGCTCACTTCCCCGACAGACCGTAGAGCGCGCGTCTCGAAAGCTGGTGTTGTCCGCGAAGACGGCGGACGTCCCACTATATGGAGATTCCATGCAAAACCTGATTTCGATGACCTTCTCGTCTACCGACCTGTTGGAAATGGACGGCGCGCTGGAGACGTTACGGCGATTGTTTGCGCCGATGGTGTCCCTTCAGGCGCACCAGCGACGCGGACTGGCGAAGATGGGGGGCAAGTCCGAGGCATTCTGCCGGCAGACGCTGGCAGTGCTGATAGCCAACCCACAGATCGTTCCCCCTAACCTGGGCCTCGCCGAAGCGCAGACGGATCTGGCCGCGCTGGACGCGCTGCGCCCGCGCTTGCTGCAACTGCAACAGCTGACGGAACGCGCCGAAGATTCGGTGCTGGCGCTGGGGAGCGATCTCATGTCGGTTGCGCTGGAAGGCTACAGCCTCCTCAAGGTTTCCGGCCGCAGCGAGTCGTTGAAGGGCACGCGGCAAACTCTGTCGGCACGGTTCACGCGCGGTGGGCGCGACACAACGTCGAACGAGCCGCCGGAGAACGGCTGACTTTCGCTGTCCCGTGGTCAGCCGATAGGGTCACCCACGGCGCGTCGGGCTTCGCCCGGCGCGCCATTTCTCTCAGCCAACATGCCAGACACCTTGCTTAGCGATGCTGTCTCCGAGCTTTGAGCTCGGCGCACAGAGTTGTTTGCTCGGTGGTCCGACCTTCGAACTCGGCGCGCCGAACTATTTGCTCGACGGTCCGAGCTCTGAGCTCGGCGCACGGAGTTGTTTGCTCGGCGGTACGAGCTTTGAGCTCGGCGCACGGAGTTATTTGCTCGGCGGTCCGAGCTTTGAGCTCGGCGCACGGAGTTATTTGCTCGGCGATCCGAGCTTTGAGCTCGGTGCGTGGAGCTATTTGCTCCGCGTCCCTACCTTCTAGCTCGCCGCTTGAAGCTACTCATTGGGCGCCCCGAGCTTTGGGGTCGACGCGTGGAGCTATTTGCTCGGCCCCCCTATCTTCCAGCTCGGCGCATGAAGCTGTCCGCTCGGCGGTTCGAGTCTTGAGCTAGATGAGTGGACTTGATTGCTCGGCGCTTGAACTCTGCGGGCGCAATTTCGGATTTTTCCCATATGCATCGAAGGGTGCTCGGTGATTTAGTCGTGCTCGCTGAGCAATTCAGCAAGTCACTTCGCGAATGAAGGAGTCAATGTTCATGCGTCAACTGAATCAGGAAGAGATCAAGGCAGTAAGTGGCGGCAACCCGATCCTGGCAATCGGTATTGCTTGGGGGCTGGCCAATGTTGGCTGGCAGTTCTACCAAGGCTACCGCGATGGCTACAACCGCACCATGGCCAACTAAAGCCCCTCATCAGAAGGAGTAAGTACATGCGTGAGCTGACGACCAATGAAGTTGCACAGATTTCTGGGGCTGGCGGTGACGATCTCGCCTACTCGCTCGGCGAGGCGTACGGGAGCAGCGTGGCGAGTAGCCAGCGCAATTTCCTGACTTGGGCGACTGGCTGGGCTAAGCAATTGGTCTACACCCGGGCGTTCTAACCCTCTTGTTCGATGGCGTCATCTGGCGCCCTCGAACGCAACGAGAGTTTCTAATGTCGACGAACTCAAGAACGGTTCCACATTGGGTCCGATGGGCGTTGGCTCGCTCCGACAGCCGTCGCACCGCTATGCGGTCGTTCTGGGCCATTGTGGTCTTGGTCGTCTGCTTTTCATTACAGAGAATTTCACTGTTTTGTATCTCGTCGTACGTGACTGGCGGATATGCATTGCTGGCCATTTGGGTGCGTCTGGCAATTCGATGGATGGATCAGAGTGAAGGCTGGGATGACTCAGAGATCGGGCCCATGATCAAGTATGCGAAAGCCCCGCCGCCTAGCGCGCAAGACCACGTCGAATAGCTGATCGCCCAGGGCCATCTTTGCCCACGGTGAGGACACAATGCAGCACCAAATGCAGTCTGAGGCAACCGAGTGCGGCTTGGCATGCTTGGCTATGGTGGCGTCGCACCACGGAAGGCAAGTCGGAGTACGCGAACTACGCAGCCGATATCCGCTTTCGCTGAAGGGTGCGAGCCTTGAGCACCTGATCGCGATTGCAGGCGATCTCGGGTTCGCCTGCCGCCCGTTGCGACTGGCCCTTAAGCATCTTTCCCAACTGCGGGCACCGTGCATATTGCATTGGGATCTTAATCACTTCGTGGTGTTGAGGAAGATGGGGCGTGGCAAAGCCACCATTCACGATCCGGCGCTCGGCAAGCGAGTTCATTCTTTAGCTGAAGTGTCGGAACACTTCACCGGCATCGCGCTGGAGCTAACCCCCACAAGCGAGTTCCAATCCCAGAAGGCGGCACCTTCCATTTCCGTGCGTCAGCTTACCGGTCGCATGACCGGACTGTGGCGCTCGCTCGCGCTCATTGGACTGCTGTCGCTCGCACTACAGGTGTTCGCTCTGCTAACGCCGTTCTTCATGCAGTGGATCGTCGATCAGGTCCTGGTGTCAGGCGATCGCGACCTGCTTACCGTGCTTGGCCTCGGATTCGGCTTGGCCCTATTGCTTCAAGTCGCCATCGGTCTGCTGCGCGGCTGGTCGGTGGTCTATCTCTCGACACGTCTGGGTCTGCAGTGGATGGGGAACGTCTTTGTCCATCTGCTCAAGTTGCCGCTGGACTTTTTCGAGAAGCGTCACCTTGGCGACGTCACTTCGCGAATGGCCGCGGTGCAGTCGATCCAGAAAACCCTGACCACCAGCTTCGTCGAGGCGATCATCGACGGGTTCATGGCCGTGGTTACGCTCGGCATGATGCTGCTATACAGCTGGAAGCTGGCGCTGGTTACTCTGCTGGCGGTGACCCTCTATCTGGCCCTGCGTGGGGCGGTGTATCGGCCGGTGCGAGATGGCACCGAGCAACAGCTGGTCAAGGCAGCCAAGCAGCAGACTCACCTGCTGGAGTCCATCCGAGGGATCCAGTCGGTGAAGGTTGCCAGTTGCGAGCCGGTGCGTCGGTCAACCTATCTGAACCTGATGCACGACACGGTCAATCAGGATGTGAGGTTGGCCCGCTTCGGCTTGGGCTTCAGCTCGGCTAGCCAGCTCATCTTCGGTGTCGAGCGCATCGCAGTCATCTGGATTGGCGCGGTTCTCGCCCTCCAGAGCGTGTTTTCAGTCGGCATGCTGGTGGCTTATCTGGCCTACAAAGACCAGTTCGCCCAGCGCGTGTCGGGGCTGATCGACAAATGGGTCGAGTTCCGGATGCTTCGCCTACACGGCGAGCGGCTCGCCGATATCGTCCTGGCGGAACCGGAGCGGAACCAAGAAAGGACCGGGACGGTCACGGAGGAGCCGATGAGAGCACGACTGGATGTCGTTGGGCTCAGCTTCCGCTACGCCGAAGGGGAGCCGTGGGTGCTCAAGGACTGCAGCTTCACCGTCGAGGATGGCGAGTCAGTCGCCATCGTCGGCGCGTCCGGTTGCGGCAAGACCACGCTGGTCAAACTGCTGCTGGGCCTGCTTGCCACCACCCGGGGTTCTATTGCCCTGGACGGTTGGGAGATCGATCGGCTGGGGCACCAGCGTTACCGGCAGATGGTCGGCGCGGTGATGCAGGACGACCAACTCTTCGCAGGCAGCATCGCCGAGAACATTGCCTTCGGTGATGACGGGTACGACCAGGAGCGCGTAGAGGAAGCTGCGCGCCTTGCATCGATTCACGACGAGATCCTGACCATGCCGATGAGCTACCACAGCTTGATTGGCGACATGGGCACCACGCTGTCTGGGGGCCAGAAACAGCGAGTGATCTTGGCCCGCGCGCTTTATCGCCAGCCGCGGATCCTGTTCCTGGACGAAGCCACGAGCCACCTCGACGTAGAGCGCGAGCGCTTGGTAAACGAGGCCATACGCAACATGAAACTTACCCGCATCATCATCGCGCACCGCCCCGAGACCATTACCAGTGCGGACCGCGTGCTCGTGATGCATGGCGGATGCGTTGTGCAGGAACTTTTGCCGCAACGAGAGCGTGCACGCTCACACGCATCTCAGCCGGTAGCGTAAGAGGAGATTGGCATGGACTTTCTGCTTGCATCGCCAGCTGGCGCCGGCTTCTACCCCACTGTCGTGTTGAACATACTGGCAACGGGGCCTTTCTTTCGGAGATCCGGAGTCGGCTTCCTGACGTTCGCGCCCATTTGGTGGGCCGGCCGCTACCTGTATCCGGCAGGTGTAACGCTATGGGTCAGTAGTAGCACTTTCATGCTCGTGGGCATTGGGCTGCTCTCGTACCAAGCGAGCGCCGCCGTATGAGCGAAACCCTATTCCGCTCTGAAGTCTTGGAAGCCAAGCGCAGCAGCCAGTTGGGGGGCATCTCGCTGGCGCAACCGCTTCGATTGTGGCTTCTATCGGCGTTCGCGATTTTGGCTGCCGCGGTCATCGTCGCATTCCTATTTCTAGGTGAGTACAGCCGCCGCTCTCGAGTCACCGGTCAGCTCATCCCCAATCTTGGCTTGTCCACCGTGGTATCGCCCGCCGCTGGTGTGGTGGCGGAAGTGTTCCCTTCCGAGGGCGACCGGATCCACCGCAACTTTGCGCTGATCCGGATCGAGATTCCGCGCGCGATGGCGGATGGTCAGGATTCGTTGGCGGCGATCCGCGAAGGGCTGAAGGTTCGTGCCGCCACCGTGACATCGCTCGGCCAGTCGCAGGTGGCACAGATCGACGCGCAGCTGTCCGGCACCCGTCGGCAGCTGGCCACGACCCGACAGGAGCTGCGTCAGGTCGAGCAGGCCGTCGCGACCCGCCGAGAGCAAGTCCGGCTTGGCCGGGAGATTGTGGATCGTTACCGCCGCATCGCCGGCGAGAAGTACGTCAGCGAGGTTCAGATCGATCAGCAGGAGCAAGCCGTCCTGGAACTGGTTAACGAACAGCAAGCGCTGGAACGCCAGGCTACCTCGATCCGCCGCGGTATTGCACAGATGGAGCAGACGCTTCAGGAGTTGCCGACCCAGCGCGCTGCGCAGGTGGCTGCGACAGAGCGGGATCGGGCCTTGATTGGTCAGGAGCGGGTGCAGCAGGAAACCAGCGGCGAGCTGCTGGTCAAAGCCCCGGTGAGCGGGCTGGTGGCCAGTCGCCTGGTCGAACCCGGTCAGGCAGTCCAGGCAGGTCAACCCTTGCTCAGCCTATTGCCACAAGCCTCCACACTCGAGGCCCAGTTGCTGGTGCCGAGTCGTGCCATCGGTTTTGTGGAGCCGGGCAACACGGTGCTGTTGCGCTATCAGGCGTATCCGTACCAGAAGTTTGGCCACCACGTCGGCCGCGTCGCCCGTGTCTCGCGAAGCACCGTCAATCCGGGGGAATCCAGCGCACTTGCAGGTAGCGGACAGGCCAACGAACCCTACTATCGCGTCCTCGTGGAGATAGATGCTCAGGCCGTCACTGCTTACGGCAAGCCTGAGGCGCTGCGGCCTGGAATGTTGCTGGACGCTGACATCTTGAGCGAGCGACGTCGGCTCTATGAGTGGCTGCTCGAGCCGCTGTACTCCTTGCGCGGAACGCTGGGCGCACCGTGAGCAGAGCACGCACATAGGTGGCAAGACCTGTTGCGTTCGTAGGGTATTGATACATGTGGTGGGCCGTGATGGATTCGAACCATCGACCAGCGGATTAAAAGTCCGATGCTCTACCGACTGAGCTAACGGCCCACTTGGAACTTGGTGTCCGCGGCGCGGACGCAGTCCCGGCGTTGCGCCGGGGCGTGCATTCTAGCGCAGGGCGCCGTGATGGTGCAGGTGACGCGCTCCGTGCGCGGCAGGCGCGTGGTTCAGATGTAACGCGTGGGATCGGCCACGCCGGCGGCGGCGAAGCCCTCCGCGCGCAGGCGGCAGGCGTCGCAGTGGCCGCAGGCGCGGCCTTCGTCGTCGGCCTGGTAGCACGACACGGTCTGCGCGAAATCCACGCCCAGGCGCATGCCTTCGCGCACGATATCGGCCTTGCTCATGAACTGCAGCGGCGCATGCACGCGGATGCCCGCGCCTTCCACGCCGGCCTTGGTGGCCAGGTTGGCGAGTTTCTCGAAGGCTTCGATGAATTCCGGGCGGCAATCGGGATAGCCGGAATAGTCCACGGCGTTGACGCCACAGAACAGGTCGTTCGCGCCCAGCACTTCGGCCCAGCCCAGCGCGACCGACAGCATGATGGTGTTGCGCGCGGGCACGTAGGTCACCGGAATCGCATCCTTCGGCGCGTCCTGGCCGACGGCGTGGCCGTCGGCGTCGGTCGGCACGGTGATGGTTTCATCCGTGAGCGCTGAGCCGCCGATGCTGCGCAGGTCGACGTTGACGGTCTTGTGCGCCACGGCGCCGAGGGAGTCGGCCACGCGCTGCGCGGCATCGAGTTCGGACGTGTGGCGCTGGCCGTAGCGCACGCTCAGGGCATGCACGGCGAAGCCCTGCGCGCGGGCGATGGCGACGACGACGGCGGAGTCCATCCCGCCCGAAACCAGGACGACAGCATTTTTCATGGGTTTTCCTTGAGGACGAACCGGCTTAGCGCCCGGGTTCGTCGTTCCACAGAATCTTGTGCAGTTGCAGCTGGAAGCGCACCGGCAGGCGGTCGGCGACGATCCAGTCGGCCAGGTCGCTGGGCTTGATCTGGGTGAAGCTGGGCGAGAACAGGACGTCGCACACGTCGGTCAGGCGGTGCTGGGCGACGATGTCCTTCGCCCAGTCGTAGTCCTCGCGCGAGCAGATGACGAACTTCACCTGGTCGTGCGGCGTGAGCAGCGGCAGGTTCGACCACAGGTTGCGATGCACTTCCATCGAGCCGGGCGTCTTGATGTCGAGCACGCGCGACACGCGCGGGTCGACGTCGCTGATGTCGATGGCGCCGGAGGTTTCCAGCGAGACGTCATAGCCGGCATCGCACAGCCGCTGCAGCAGGCCGATGCAGCGCTTCTGCGACAGCGGTTCGCCGCCGGTAACGCAGACGTGGCGGGCGCCGTGGCTGGCCACTTCGGTCAGGATGTCGTCGATCTGCCGCCATTCCCCGCCGTGGAAGGCGTAGGCGGTGTCGCAGTATTGGCAGCGCAGCGGGCAACCCGTCAGGCGGACGAACACGGTCGGCCAGCCGATCGCACGGGCTTCGCCCTGCAGGGACAGGAAGATTTCGGTAATGCGCAGCCGGTCGGGCGATGCGACGGCCGCATCGAGGGGGACGGCGTTCATCCCGCCATTTTAGCGGATCAGCGCAGCCGGCCGAGCTGGATCGCGTTCAGGCGGTCGCTGGCGGTGCGGGCGGCGTCGGTGCCGGGGTACTTGCTGGATACGTCGGCGAGGGTGCGCTCGGCGGCCTCGACCTGCTTCTGGTTGAACTGCGACAGGCCGATCTTGAGCATGGCGCCGGGGGCCTTGTCGTGGGTCGGGTAGCGGTCCAGCAACGACTGGAACTGCACCTGCGCCATCTGGTAGTTCTGGGTGACGTAGTAGCTTTCGCCCAGCCAATACAGGGCGTTGGGCGTGTATGCGCCTTCCGGGTGGGTTTCGATGAAGGCCTGGAACAGACGGGCCGACTCGACGTAATCCCCGCCCTTGAGGGCATTGAACGCGGCGTCGTACGCGGTGCGCTCGTCGGCGCTCTTGGCGATGGCGCCCTTGTCGCCGTAGACCGCCGGCGGGCGGTCCTTGGCAGCAGCCGACGGCGCGGCGGGCTTGGAGCCCGCCGGCGCCGGCGCTGCGTTGGGAGCGGGCGGGACGACCGCGCCGCTCTCCAACCGGTTGATGCGACCGTCCAGGTCCAGGTACTGGGCCTTGGAGCTCTGCAGCAGCTGCTGGTTCTGCTGCTGCAGTTCCTCGACCTGGGAACGCAGGGACTGGATCTCGTTGCGCAGCTGGTTGACCTGATTCAGAAGGTCGACGTTGCCCTGGTTGTTGGCCGCCTGCTGTTCGAGAACAGTCACGCGGTCGGCCAGGCTGGCGCGCTGCGCAACGGCAGGCGCGGCGACCCCGAGGGCCGCCGCGAATGCCATAGCGAGTACGGTCTGGCGGATCATCAACGCTTACTTCGCGGTGTAGACGATCTCGACGCGACGGTTCTTGGCCCAGCAATCCTCGTTCGAGTCGGTGCAGACCGGGCGCTCTTCGCCGTAGCTCGTCACGGTGATCTGGCTGCCCGAGGCGCCATTGGCCTGGATGGCCGACGACACGGCATTGCCGCGGCGCTCGCCCAGACCCAGGTTGTACTCGCGGCTGCCGCGCTCGTCGGCGTGGCCTTCCAGCGTCATGCGCGAGGACGGACGGTCACGCAGGTACTTGGCGTGGCAACCGACGATGGCCTGGAACTCCGGACGCAGGGTGTCCTGGTCGAAGTCGAAGTAGACGACGCGCTGACGCAGGCAGGCGTCGGTGTCGAGGTCGCTCGGACCAAAGGCGCCGGAGGTGGCGGGCTGCTCGGTCTGGGCCGGCGGCGGGGTGGTCTCGGCGACCGGGGTTTCCTTGACCTTCTTGGAGCAGGCCACAGCCGCGGTGCAGAGCACGGCGGTCAGCAGGATGCGAGTGGTGTTATTCATGGTTTTCCTCGTCGAAAATCGGGCGTGGGACGGATCGGGGCAAAACAGCTAGAAATACCGCTTTCGTTGTATCAACGCGGCAAACGGAACGGCCCCCAGGCCGGCTCACGCACGTCCCCATCCGCAAGCACCAGGCGCTGGCGCACCCGGCCGTCGGACGATACGGCGTAGAGCACGCCCCGGCGGCCCTCGCGCGCAGCATAAAGGATCATCGCGCCGTTAGGGGCAAAGCTCGGCGACTCGTCGAGGGAGCCGGGCGAAAGTGTGCTCCAACGCGCAGCACCGAGGCTGTTGTCCATCAGTGCGATGCGGTAGTTGTTGCCGGCGCCCTGGGCGGTGGCGATCTTCTTGCCGTCGGCCGACACGCTGGCGCTGGCGTTGTAGCTGCCCTGGAAGGTCACGCGCGTCGCGCTGCCACCGCTGGAGGGAACCGAGTAGATCTGCGGGCGGCCGCCACGATCGGAGGTGAAGTAGATCGTGCCGCCGTCGGTGCTCCAGGTCGGCTCGGTGTCGATGGCGAAGTGGTTGGTCAGCTGGGTCAGGTTCTTGCTGCCCAGGTCCATCACGTAGATCTCCGGATTGCCGGTACGCGACAGCGTCAGCGCCAGGCGGCGGCCGTCGGGCGAGAACGACGGGGCACCGTTGATGCCGCGGTACTTGGCGACCAGTTCGCGCGCACCGGTGGAGATGTTCTGGATGTAGATCGACGAATTGCCGCCTTCGAAGCTCACATAGGCCAGGCGGTTGCCATCCGGGCTCCACGACGGCGACAGCAGCGGCTCGGGCGAACGCACGACGGTCTGCGGATTGAAGCCGTCCGAGTCGGCGACCATCAGCGCGTACTGCGCGGCGCGGCCGGTACCCGTGGCGGTGACATAGGCGATGCGGGTGAAGAACGCGCCGCGAACACCGGTGATCTTCTCGTACACGGCATCGGCGACCTGGTGCGCGACATCGCGCATCGCGTTGGCGCGTGCGGTCAGCGCGAAGCCGAGCAGGCGCTGCTGCTTGGCCACGTCGAACAGTTCGTATTCGACGCGGAAGCTGCCGGCACCGGCGTCGAGCACGCGGCCGACGACGATGTAGTCCTGGTTGAGCGCGCGCCACGTCGGGTAGTTGATCTCTCCGCCGCGCGTGGGCTTCTCGGTGATGTCGCCCAGCGGAAGCGGACGGAACTGGCCGGAACGGGCGAGGTCGGCGGCGACCACTTCGGAGACATCCGTCTGCGGCGCGGCGGCACTGCCCTGGTAGGGCATGGGCACGACGGCGATCGGCAGGGCCGCGGCGTTGCCGCCGACGATGTCGATCTCGAGCCCTTGCTGGGCCATCGCGGACAGGGGCAGCAAGAGGGCGAGCAGTGAAGCCAGCCAGGCGAGGGATCGTTTCATCGGCACTCCAGTCGTCAATCCAATCGGTCGGCGGGTCGGCGTGGGCCAATCCGTTCAGCTTTGTAATTGTTAACGCCGGCAGGTGAACGCCGCCTCAAAGCTGAACCCCGCTTCGGACACCGCGACCGCCCGCTGGCGGCCTCAGCGGTCCTGGGCGGTGAAGTTCAGCGTCAGGTTGCGGGCGAACACCGATTCGAACCCGGCATACGGCAGGGGCTGCGCCTTCATGACGGCCGCTTCGATCGAGCGGCGGCCCTGCTCATCGTAGGCGCACGGCGATGACACTTCCGCGCTCATCACCTGCCCGCCCGGCAACTGCCGGATGAGCAGCGTGCAGCGCGCGCCGACCGGAATCGTCTCCGGACGCGTCCACTTGGCGAGGATGGCTTCCTGCAACGCCGCGGCGTAACGCGCCTTCAGCCCCGTATCGACACCGTTGTTGCCCGGCGGCGGGCTCGCGGCATCGCTGCCGCTGCTGGGCGAGGTTTCGGACGCCTGGCGCGAGCGAACGTCGGCGATCTGCTTCAAGCGCTGCTCGGCGAGGTTCGCCTCGCGCGCGGCCTGTTCGCGCTTCTTGCGGATCTCGGCGAGCTTCTGCTGGCGTTCCTCGTCCTGCTGCTGCGCCAGGCGGCGCTGCTGCTCGACTTCCTGCTGGCGCTTCTGCTCGGTCAGGTCGACCTGCTCCTGCTTGCGCTTGAGCTCCTGCGCCTTCTTCTCTTCGGCCGGCGTGGGGGTCGGCGTTTCGACCACCGCTTCCTTGTTCTCGGTGTCGGGCACCGGGATGAAGTCCTGCGCCTGCTGCTGCGGCGGTGCGACGGCGTCCTGCGGCAGCGGTTCGGGCAGCGGCTGCGGCAGCGGCGCGGTTTCCTCAGGCTCCGGCGGCGGCGGGAGTTCTTCCTCGACCGGCTTGGGACGATCGCGCAGCGTGCGCTGCATCGCCGGCGAGAGCGCGTTGGCATCGATCAGCTCGGCGGCCACGGGCGAACCGGCCACGGATACCGGCGCGTTGGTACGGGTCCACCACAGGCCGATGAACATCAGCAGGAAAAGCAGCGCATGCAGCGCCAGCGCCGCGATCACCGCCTGCGTTGTGTCTGCGCGCGTTTCCCGCATCAGCGACGGCCCTGCGCGGCCTGGCCCTGCGTGGCCTGATCGGGCTGGCTCATCAGGCCGACCCTCTTGACGTTGGCGCTTTGCAGCAGCACCAGCGCGTCCATGACCTTCTGGTAGTTCGCCTTCGCGTCACCGGCCACGAACACCGCCACGTCCGGGTTCTGCGAGACGATGCCGCGCACCTTCGCCGCCAGCGTCTCGGCCGTCACGGCCTCGTTGCTGCCGGACTTCACCGTCAGGAAATAGTTGCCCGACGCATCGACGCTGACGATCACCGGGTCCTTCTTTTCCTGGATCGACTTGGCGTTCGATTGCGGCAGGTCGATGTCCACGCCCAGGTTCAACAGGGGCGCGGTGACCATGAAGATGATGAGCAGCACGAGCATGACGTCGATGTACGGGACGACGTTGATCTCGGCCTTGAGCTTGCGCTTGCGGTGGCGGCGGATCCCGGCCATGGCGTTACGCCTCGTCGACCTGGCGCTGCAGGATGGACGAGAACTCTTCGGAGAACGCGTCGTATCGCACGGCGATGCGCTCGACCTTGGTCGCGAAGCGGTTGTACGCCCACACCGCCGGGATGGCCGCGAACAGGCCCATCGCCGTGGCGATCAGCGCTTCGGAAATGCCTGGCGCGACGGTGGCGATGGTCGCCTCCTTCATGTTGGCCAGGCCCTGGAACGAGATCATGATGCCCCATACCGTGCCGAACAGGCCGACGTACGGGCTGATCGAACCGACGTTGGCGAGGAATTCGAGGTTGTGTTCCAGGCCGTCGATCTCGCGCGAACCAGTAGCGCGCATGGCGCGCTGCGCGCCTTCCAGCTGCATGCGGCTGTCGGCGCCGCGACGCTGGCGCAGGCGGCTGAACTCGCGGAAGCCCGCTTCGAAGATCGCTTCCAGGCCGGAGATGTCGCGATTGCGCTCGGTCGAACCTGCGTAGAGCTTGGACAGCTCGGCGCCGGACCAGAAGCGCTCCTCGAAGTGGTCGGCTTCGCGCGCGGCGCGATCGAGCACGCGCTTCTTGCGGAAGATGATCACCCACGAGGCGATCGAGCCGAACAGCAGCAGCAACATCACCAGCTGCACGGGAATACTGGCATGCAGCACCAGCGTGAGCAGGTTGAGGCTGTTGTCGCCGGTGACACTGGCGGCCACGGCCTGGGCGGTGGTGCCCGCGGCGTTGGCGGCGTCTTCCGGAAGGGCCTCGACCGTCGTGGCCTGCAGCGCGGTCAACAGTGGCGTCATGCTTGGTTCTCCGTGCCCGCCGAGCGGGACTGTCTGCAACTTGGTTTCTTCAACGAATGTGTATCGCGTTCGGGGTGAACGCCCGGACGTGGCGCTCAGCGCGGCCGTTCGAGCGCCTGCAACTGTTCCAGCAACGGCGAGGGGATCCCGCGCGGACGAAAACCGCCGGCATCCAGGGCCGCCACGCGCACCTGCGCCGTCAGCAGAACCTCGTCGCCACGGCGAACCGTCTGCGCGAACACCGCGCTGGCGCGGCGGCATTGCGTCAACTCGACCTCCACCGCCAGCGCGTCGTCCAGGCGCGCCGGCTTGAGGAAATCGATCTGCATCGCGCGCACCGCGAACACCAGATCGTGCTCGCGCCGCAGCAGTTCCTGCCCGTGGCCATGGGCGCGCATCCATTCGGTGCGGGCGCGCTCCATGAAGGCCAGGTACTGCGCGTGATAGACCACCCCACCCGCGTCGGTATCTTCCCAATACACGCGTGTCGGCCAACTGAACGCCGCCCCAATCGACTGGCCCATCAGCCCTGCTCCTCGAACAGCCCGCCCGTACCGGGCTTGGGCTTCAGGCCGATGTGGCGGTACGCCTTCGGCGTGGCCATGCGGCCGCGTGCGGTGCGGACCAGGTAACCCTGCTGGATCAGGTACGGCTCGATGACGTCCTCGATCGTGCCGCGCTCCTCGCTCAGCGCCGCGGCCAGCGATTCCACGCCGACCGGGCCGCCGTCGAAGGAGTCGACGATGGTGTGCAGCAGGCGGCGGTCGATTTCGTCGAAGCCTTCCGGATCGACCTTGAGCATCGCCATCGCCGCGTCGGCGACCTCGCGCGTGATCGCCCCGCCGGCGCGCACCTGTGCGTAATCGCGTACGCGACGCAGCAGGCGGTTGGCGATTCGCGGCGTGCCGCGCGAGCGCCTGGCGATTTCCGCCGCGCCTTCGGGCTCGCAGGCGATCCCCAGGATCATCGCCGAACGCCGCACGATGCGGGTGAGTTCCTCGGCGTTGTAGAACTCCAGCCGCTGCACGATGCCGAAGCGGTCGCGCAGGGGCGCGGTGAGCAGGCCGGCGCGCGTGGTCGCGCCGATGAGCGTGAAAGGCGGCAGGTCCAGCTTGATCGAGCGCGCGGCCGGGCCCTCGCCGATCATGATGTCGATCTGGTAGTCCTCCATCGCCGGATAGAGCACTTCCTCGATGGCCGGCGAGAGGCGGTGGATTTCGTCGACGAACAGCACGTCGTGCGGTTGCAGGTTGGTCAGCAGCGCCGCCAGGTCGCCGGCCTTCTCGATCACCGGGCCCGAGGTCTGGCGCAGGTTCACGCCCAGCTCGTTGGCGATGACGTGGCTCAGCGTGGTCTTGCCCAGGCCCGGCGGCCCGAAGATCAGCACGTGGTCCAGCGCCTCGCCGCGCGCCTTGGCCGCCTCGATGTAGATCTTCATCTGCTCGCGCACCGGCTGCTGGCCGAGGTACTCGTCCAGCCGCTTGGGACGGATCGAGGCCTCGATGGCCTCGTCCTCGCGCGTGGCGCCAGCGGCGATGATGCGGGAATCGTTCATCCGCTTATGTTCGCACGCGTGGCGCATGCGGCACAGCGACGCGCCTCACAGGGACTGGTGGCACGCTCCGTGCCGGTCAGATCTCCACCTGCGCGCCCAGCTCCACCAGCCGGTTGCCGGGGATGCGGAAGAAGCCCGTCGCCGGCGCGGCGTTGCGGTGCATGAAGGCGAACAGGCGATCGCGCCAGATCGGCATGCCGCGATGGCGGCTGGCCACGACCGTCTCGCGGCTGGCGAAATACGTCGTGTCCATCGGATCGAAATAGGTGCCGCCGGCGTCGCACGAGCGCATCAGCGCCAGCGGCACGTCGGGCACTTCCATGAAGCCGAAGCGCACCAGCACGCGGTAGAAGTCCTCGCCGGCGATCGATTCGATCTTCAGCCGCTTTTCCTTCGGGGCGTACGGGATGTTGAGCGTTTCCACCGTCAGGAACACGTTGCGCTCGTGCAGCACCTTGTTGTGCTTGAGGTTGTGCAGCAGCGCGTGCGGCACCACGCCCTTGTCGGCGGTCATGAAGATCGCCGTGCCCGGCACGCGCACGGGCGGTGCGAGCATCAGGCCGGGGATGAAGCTGTCCAGCCCGATGCCTTCCTTGCGCACCTCGTCGTGCAGCAGCTCACGGCCGCGACGCCACGTGCGCAGCAGGGTGAACACGACCAGGCCCAGCAGCAGCGGGAACCACGCGCCGTCGAAGAACTTCGCGCCGTTGGCGACCACGAAGCCCACGTCGACGATGAAGAACACCAGGCACAGCGGCAGCACCCAGGTGCGCCAGCGCGGCCACAGCGCGCGCGCGACCAGCGCCAGCAGCAGCGTGTCGATCAGCATCGTCGCCGACACCGAGATGCCGTAGGCCGTGGCCAGCGCGGTCGAACTGCGGAACATCAGCACCACGACCAGCACGGTCACCATCAGCAGCCAGTTGATGCCCGGCACGTAGATCTGGCCGATGGTTTCGTGCGAGGTGTGCTTGATCTGCATGCGCGGCAGGAAGCCCAGCTGCATCGCCTGCCGCGCGACGGAGAACGCGCCGGTGATCACCGCCTGGGAGGCGATCACTGCCGCCATCGTCGCCAGCACGATCATCGGATACAGCGCCCACGGCGGCACGGCTTCGAAGAACGGGTTCTTCACCGCTTCCGGGTGCGCGAGCACGAACGCGCCCTGCCCCAGGTAGTTCAGCGTCAGGCACGGCAGCACCATGAAGTACCAGCCGTGGCGGATCGGGCGCGCGCCGAAGTGGCCCATGTCGGCGTACAGCGCTTCGCCGCCGGTGACGGCCAGCACGACCACGCCCAGGATCATCACCGACAGGCCGCCGTGTTCCATGAAGAAGCGCATGCCCCACATCGGGTTCAGCGCAGCCACGACGGCCGGCGCCTTCACGATGTTGTAGAGGCCGATCGCGGCCAGCGACAGGAACCACACCAGCATCACCGGGCCGAACACGCGCCCGACCTTCTCCGTGCCGAAGCGTTGCGCCAGGAACACCAGCACCAGGATCACCACCGACAACGGCACGATGAAGCGGTGCAGCCCGGGCGCCGCGATTTCCAGGCCTTCCACCGCGCCCAGCACGGTGATGGCCGGCGTGATCACGCTGTCGCCGAAGAACAACGACGCGCCGAAGATGCCGAGGATGCCCACCACGTAGGCCGATCGCGACCCCTTCGCCAGCGTGCGCTGGGCCAGCGCCATCAGCGCCATGATGCCGCCTTCGCCCTGGTTGTCGGCGCGCATGATGATGGTCACGTACTTCAGCGTGACCACGATCATCAGCGCCCAGAACACCAGCGACAGCATGCCCAGCACGGTGGCCTGGTCCACCACCATGCCCAGTTGCTTGGCGAAGTGCGGGGAGAACGCCTCTTTCAGCGTGTACAGCGGGCTGGTGCCGATGTCGCCGAAGACGACGCCGATCGCGCCGACGATCAGGCCGGCCAGGCCCTTGTTGCCGTGGCCATGGCTGCGCGGATCGGTTGGGGAATGGGACATGGAAGGGTTCGCAGGGGCGGCGCCGGAGCGCTGCGGTTCTATAGGGGGCGTCAGCGAAGCGCGGACTTTAGCGCTTTGCGGATGATGGCGGCAGCGTCGTCGCCGGGCTGCGTGGCTTCACGCGCCATGCGCACGGCCTCGGCGGGCTTGTAGCCCAGCTGCTGCAGGGCGATGACGGCCTCGCTCTGCGGGTCGGCCGCGCCGCCGGGGGCGCTCAGCGTCGCGCCCACGCCGGCCAGGTCGGCCGCGCGATCGCGCAGTTCCACCACCATGCGCTCGGCGGTCTTCTTGCCGATACCCGGAATGCGGGTCAGCGCGGTGATGTCGCCGGCCTGGACCAGGCGGGCGAATTCGTCCACCGACACGCCCGAAAGCACCGCCAGCGCGATCTTCGCGCCGATGCCGGAGACCTTCTGCACGTCGCGGAACAACCGGCGCTCGCCCTCGCGCAGGAAGCCGTACAGCGAAACGCTGTCCTCCTTCTGCGCGTAGTGCGTGAACAGCGATACCTCGCGGCCCAGGTCCGGCAGGTCGTAGAACGTGCTCATCGGCGCTTCCAGCTCGTAGCCGACGCCGTTGACGTCCACCACGAGCCAGGGCGGCTGTTTCATGACGAGGAGGCCTTTGAGGCGACCGATCATCGGAGAGCTCCGTAAGGCGGGAACAGGGAACGGGGAACGGGGAATGAAGCGCCACGGGCGCACGGAACCGGAGGACACGACAACGGTGCCTTCCCTGTTCCCCGTTCCCTGTTCCCGCTCTTCATGAGCCGCGCCTGCGCAGCAGCGCCGTCGACAAGCCCGTGCGCGCCGCGGTGGCGCTCATATGGGCATGGGTGAGCGCGATCGCCAGCGCGTCGGCGGCGTCGGCCTGCAGCTTCATGCCCGGCAGGTTCAACAGCAGCCGCACCATGTGCTGGACCTGCTCCTTGTCCGCCGCACCGCGCCCGACCAGCGACTGCTTGATCACGCGCGGGGCGTATTCGTTGACCGGGAGGCGGCGACGCACGACGGTCGCCAGCGCGGCGCCGCGCGCATGGCCGAGCTTCAGCGCCGAGGTCGCGGACTTCGCCATGAAGACCGTTTCGATCGCGACCTGCTGCGGCTGCCACTCGTCGAGCAGGGCTTCCAGCCCGTCGCAGAGCAGGCCCAGCCGCGAGGGGAAGTCCTCCGCGTCGAGCAGGACCAGCGCCTGCGCGTGCACGTAGGTGCAGCGCCCGTCGGCGGCGACGTCGATGACGCCTACGCCGGTGCGCTGGGAGCCCGGGTCGATTCCGAGAATTCGGATCACGTGGTCAGCTTACGCCATCAGGCGTAGGCGCCCTCGTCGAGGTCGGCATTGGAATAAACGTTCTGCACGTCGTCCATGTCTTCCAGCCAGCGCAGCAGCTTGACCACCTGCTGGGCAGTCTCGCCGGCGACGGCGATGTCGTTGTCCGCGCGCATCGTCACCTCGGCGATGTCGGCGGAAAGGCCCGCCGCGTCCATCGCGGACTTCACGCCCGCGAAGGCCTCCGGCGCGGTGACCACGTCGATCGCGCCGTCGTCGTAGACGACCACGTCGTCGGCGCCGGCATCGATGGCCACTTCGGTGATCTTCTCTTCGTTCGCGCCGGCGGCGAAGGACAGCACGCCGAGCTTCTTGAACATGAACGAGACCGAGCCATCGGTGCCCAGGTTGCCGCCGAACTTGCCGAACGCATGCCGCACGTCGGCCACGGTGCGGACCTTGTTGTCGGTCAGGCAGTCCACGATGACCGCCACGCCGCCCGTGGCGTAGCCCTCGTAGCGGATTTCCTCGTAGACCACGCCTTCCAGCTCGCCGGTGGCCTTCTTGATGGCGCGCTCGATCACGTCCTTGGACATGTTGACCGACAGCGCCTTGTCGACCGCCGCGCGCAGGCGCGGATTGCCCGACGGATCGCCCCCCCCGCCGCGAGCGGCCACGCCGATCTCGCGAATGATCTTGGTGAAGATCTTGCCGCGCTGCGCGTCGACCGCGTTCTTGCGCGCCTCGATGGAGGGACCTCTGCCCATGGAACCGTCCAGCTTTCAATCGTGTGTGAGCGGGGAATTTTACTCGATCGGGCCGTCGCTGCCGCGCACGGGGAAGCGTCCGTCGCGGAAGAAACCCACCGCCAGGCGCAGCGCATCGGGCGAGAACAGCAGGCCGGTGTGGCTGGTGGGGATCACCACATGGTCGGCGAGGCCTGCCAGGCGGGTTTCTTCGACGGCCACCGTGCCGTCGTTCTCACCGTCGAAGCGGCCGAAATAGCGGCCCAGGCCCAAGGGCGTGCGGCCCGCGACCACGCCGACCTCGGCCTGCCCGCGCCACGGCTGGCATCCCCTGCGCAAGAGGCGGGCACTGCGCCCCAGGTACGGCTTGCTCCACGCCTGCCCCGCCAGCGATTCGGCCGCCGCGCTGCCACGCAGGGGCGAGCCGAGGCAGACGACGCGGCGAACCGGCAGATCCGGTTGGGACTCCAGCGCGCTGAGCGTGACCAGCCCGCCCAGGCTGTGGGCCAGCACATGCGCCGGACGCTCGCGAAGCCTTCTGGCCAGCAGCGGCAGCGCCGCCTCCGGGCCGCCGGCGATGGTCGGATAGCCGAACAGGTCGGTCGCGAAGCCGGCCTCGCGCAGCCGCCGCGCCAGCCAGTGCATGGACAGCCTGGGCATCCACAGGCCATGGATCAGCAGGATCCGGCGGGGTTGCGCGTGGTCGGTCATGGAGAGGTGGGTGTGGGCGGCGCCGCCGAAATCAAAGCCCCGTCGCGACGGGCTCCGTACGGCAGCGGCCCTGCCGGGTGACCGACTCCCTGCCCTCCCCCGCGGGCACCGTGTCCCGGGGAGAGCGCGGATCTCACGCCTGCCGCCGCAGGATGAACTCATGGTCGCGCGTACCGCCGACCACGAAATCGTAGTCGCCCACGCGCTCGAACCCGTGCCGCGCGTAGAAGCGCTGGGCGCCGTGATTCTCGCTCCACACGCCGATCCACAACGTGCGCGGGCCATCGCGCAGCAGCCATGCCAGCGCGGCCGCGAACAGGTGCGAACCACGTCCGCCACGCTGGTGCTCGCGCAGGATGTACAGGCGTTTGAGCTCGCCATCGTTTGGTGCGACGTCCGCGTGCGGCAGCGTGCACGCGCCCGCGGTGGCGTAGCCGACGGCGATGCCGTCGATTTCCAGAAGCCACGTCGCGTACGCGGGATCGGAAAGCAACGAGGCCCACGCCGTCACGGCGTAGGCCTCGTCGAGGAAGTGCGTCAGATCCTGCGGCGGATACAGATGGCCGAAGGTCTGCGTGAAGCACGCCGCGGACAGCGTCGACAACGCTTGCGCGTCGGCCGGAACCGCGCGGCGCAGCTCCATCGTTACTCGCCGTCCTCTTCGTCTTCCTCTTCTTCCTCGTCCTCGTCGGACTCTTCGTCCTCTTCGGCGTCTTCGTCTTCTTCGTACTCGTCGCCGAAATCCTCACCGTCCCAGCGGAACTGGTCGTCCGGGACGAACGCCAGCGACACCACGCCGGCCACGCGCGTACGCACCAGCCAGCCGCCGAACACCTGCGCGCGCTCGGTCACAAGGCCCGCGCCGGCGGCCGAACCGGTTTCGCCGAGGGCTTCCCACTCCAGATCGAAAGGCACTTCACTCATGGCTTACTTGCTTTCCTTTTCACGGACTTGAACGTGGACTTCCGCCAGCTGCTTGTCCGGCACCGGCGACGGAGCACCGGTCATCAGGCATTGCGCAGTGGTGGTCTTGGGGAACGCGATGACGTCGCGGATCGACTCGGTGCCGGCCATCAGGGCGGCGATGCGGTCGATGCCGAACGCGATACCGCCGTGCGGCGGCGCGCCGAACTTCAGCGCGTCGAGCAGGAAGCCGAACTTGCCTTCGGCCTCTTCCGCGCCGATACCCAGCAGTTCGAACACCGCGCTCTGCATCTGCGAGTTGTGGATGCGGATCGAACCGCCGCCGATCTCGTTGCCGTTGAGCACCATGTCGTAGCCGCGCGACACCGCGGTCTTCGCGTTGGCGCGCAGGTCGTCGATCGAATCCACCGCCGGCGCGGTGAACGGGTGATGCAGCGCGACGTAGCGGTTTTCCTCGTCGTCCCATTCGAACATCGGGAAATCGGTGACCCACAGCGGCGCCCAGCCGCCGGCGACGAGACCGAGGTCCTTGGCGACCTTCAGGCGCAGCGCGCCCATGAAGTCCGACGCCGACTTGTACGTCGCCGCGCCGAAGAAGATCGCGTCCCCGGTGGTCGCACCGGTGGCCTGCACGATGGCGGCGAGCGTCGCGTCGTCGAGGAACTTCGCGATCGGCGAGTTGATGCCCTCGCGGCCCTTCGACGCGTCTTCGACCTTCATCCACGCCAGGCCCTTCGCGCCGAACTTGCCGGCGTAGGCGGCGTAGTCGTCGATCTGCTTGCGGCTCAGCGTCGAGGCGCTCGGCACGCGCAGCGCGATGACGCGGCCATCTTCGTGATTCGCCCAGTCGGTGAAGACCTTGAACTCGCACGACTTCACCAGTTCGGCGATGTCGGTGAATTCCAGCGCGATGCGCAGGTCCGGCTTGTCCGAACCGTAGCGGCGCATCGCTTCGGCATAAGTCATGCGCGGGAATTCAGCGGCCAGCTCGACGTTCATCACGTCGCGGAACACGACGCGGATCATTTCTTCCACGGTGTCCTGCACGTCGCGTTCGGAAACCCACGCGAACTCCATGTCGAGCTGCGTGAATTCGAGCTGGCGGTCGGCGCGCAGGGCTTCGTCGCGGAAGCAGCGGGCGATCTGATAGTAGCGGTCGAAGCCCGCCATCATCAGGATCTGCTTGAACAGCTGCGGCGACTGCGGCAGCGCGTAGAACTCGCCCGGATGCATGCGCGCCGGAACGAGGAAGTCGCGCGCGCCTTCCGGCGTGGCCTTGGTCAGGATCGGCGTTTCGATGTCCTGGAAGCCGCGCTCATCGAGGTAGCGACGCAGCGCCTGCACCAGTTTGATGCGCGTGCGCATCATCTTCTGCATCTCGGGACGGCGCATGTCGAGGTAGCGGTACTTCAGGCGGATGTCCTCGCCCGCGTTCTCGTGCGCGTGGAACGGCAGCGGCTCGGCCTTGTTGAGCACCTCGATCTTCGTCGCGACGACTTCGACCTGGCCCGTCTTGATCTTCGCATTCACTGCTTCGCGCTTGCGCACGACGCCGGTGATGCGCAGGCAGTCCTCGTAACCCACGTTCGCCGCGGTCGCGATGACGGCCGCGTTGGCCTCGCCCGCGCCCAGCGCCGCATCCGTGGTCGGCTCGGCCACGATCTGCACGATGCCTTCGTGGTCGCGCAGGTCGATGAAGCAAAGGCCGCCGAGGTTGCGGGCGACGTCGGCCCAGCCGCACAGGGTGACGGTCTGGCCGATCAGGGCCTCATCGACGAGGCCGCAGAAATGGGTACGCATGGGGGCTCCGGGTTGCGCTACAGCTGGATCACGGTCCGGCCGCATGGCCGGAGAACTGCGCATTTTAGCGGCAGCCGCGGCGGTCGGAGGGATGCTTCCGACGTGGCCGGCCCCCGCGGCCCTCAGGTCGAGGGCTTGGAAGCGGGAGCGTCCGCCTTTTTCTCGGCCGGCTTGCTTTCAGCCGGCTTGGAGTCGGACTTCGACGAAGAACCGCCCTCGCCCGCCAGGTTGCGCTTCTTGTCGCCGTCCTTCTTGAAGTCTGTCTCGTACCAGCCGCCGCCGGCGAGGCGGAACTGCGGTGCGGTCAACTGGCGGCGGACCTGGAGCTCGCCACAGGACGGGCACTGGACCGGGTCCGCGTCGGACATCTTCTGCAGGCGGTCGAAGGAATGGCCGCAGGCGGCGCATTCGAAGGCATAGATCGGCATGGGCGCAGGCGTTGCGAAGTCAGGCGGGCATTCTGGCGGCGAATGCGGGGTTTTCAAGTTTCCGGTGCGGGCCCGTGGCCGCGAGGCGGTGTGCGGGCGGTTCCGAGGCCGCGGTCCTGGACCGGGGACAGTCTTGCAACCCAGCGTTCCGCGCCGTCCCGGCGCAGGGCAGGCACCCTAGACTTCGCCCTCCCCCAACGCTGGAACATGCCGATGGCCCCGCTGCGCATCTACCGGATCGACGCCTTCACCACCGCACGCGGCGAGGGCAATCCTGCCGGCGTGGTCACCGATGCGCGCGGGCTGAGCGACGCGCGGATGCAGGCCATCGCGCGCGAACTCGGCCATTCGGAAACCGCCTTCGTGCTGCCGCCGCGCGGCGGCGACCACGATGTGCACGTTCGATTCTTCTCGCCCACCATCGAAGTGCCCGTATGCGGCCATGCCACGGTCGGCGCGCATTTCGCGCTGGCGCTGGAAGGCGGGGCGCGTGGCATGCGACGCCAGCTCACCGGCGCCGGCGTGCAGGAAGTGGAGACGCGCGAGGACCGGGACGGCATCGCGATCCGCATCCGCCAGAACGCGCCGGAATTCGCGGAGCCCTTGCCCGTCGACCTGGTGCGCGAACTGGCCGACGCGCTCGGCCTGGCGTTCGGCGAACTCGATCCGCGCGGCGCCGTGCAGTTCGTCAGCACCGGGCACGGCAAGCTGATGGTGCCGATCCGTAGCCGCGAGCGCCTGCGCGCGCTGAGTCCGGACATGGCGCGACTGGCGGCGCTCGACGAACGCAGCGGCAGTCGCGGCTATTTCGTATTCACCCTCGACGCCGAAGCAGGCGACGACGCGCTGACGCACGGCCGAATGTTCGCGCCCGGCATAGGCATCGAGGAAGACCCGGTGACCGGCAACGCGAACGGCCCGATGGGCGCGTGGCTGGTGAAGCACGGGCTCTTGCCGGCGCAGGACGGCGAAGTGCGCTTCCGCGCGCGGCAGCGCAATGGCGCAGGGCGCGGCGGTTTCATGGACGTCGCCGTGACAGTAGGCGGCGGTGAACCGGTTGCGGTGGCGATCGAGGGGCGCGCGGTGCTGGGAGAACTGGCGGAGCGTTGAGCTCACGTAGCCCGGGCAAGCGCTCCCGGGCTACAACCGCTGCGTTACGCCTCGTACAACCCCAGCAACGCCTCTTCCGCCTTCGCCAGTTCCGCCGCCACCTGCTCGCGCTGCTTCGACAGCGCCGCGGCGTCGGTACCGCCGCCGGTGTAAGCGTCCGGATCCGCCAGATCCAGATCCAGCGTGTGCAGTTTGGACTCCAGCTCCGCCACGCGCGCTTCGGCCTGCGCGAGCTTGTGCGCGTTGACCTTCGGCCCCTTCGAGGCGGTCTTCGGCGCGGGCGCGGCGGCGACCGGCGCCTTGGGCTTCTCAGCCGACGAATCGCGCGTGCGCAGCCACACCGCGTACGCATCGAGGTCGCCGTCGAACGGCTGCGCGACGCCGTCGGCCACGCGCCAGAACGTCTCGCAAACCAGGCCAATCAGGTGTCGGTCGTGCGAAACCATCACGATCGCGCCCGGGAAATCGGCCAACGCCTCGGCCAGCGCTTCGCGCATGTCGAGGTCGAGATGGTTGGTGGGTTCGTCGAGCAGCAGCACGTTCGGCTTGCGCCATGCGATCAGCGCCAGCGCCAGTCGCGCCCGCTCGCCGCCGGAGAAGCCGTCGACCGATTCGAACGCGCGATCGCCCGGGAAATTCCACTTGCCCAGGAAGTCCCGCAGCTGCTGCGTCGGCACGCCCGGTGCGATGTCGCCCAGATGGTCGATCGGGCTGGTGCCCTCGCGCAGCGATTCCACCGTGTGCTGCGCGAAGTAGCCGATGCGCAGGTCCGGATGGCCACCGCGCTCGCCCGTCAGCAGCGGGATCTCGCCGACCAGCGACTTCACCAGCGTCGACTTGCCGGCGCCGTTCGGGCCCAGCAGGGCGACGCGATCGCCGGCTTCTAGGATGAAACCCACCTGGTCCAACACCGTGTGCTGGCCGTAGCCGCAATCGGCGTGCATCAGGCGCAGCAGGGCGTGCGGCAGCTTCGTCGGCGCGGGGAACTCGATGCGCAATGCGCGTTCCACGCGCACGGCTTCGGTGTTCTGCATCTTCGCCAGGCGCTTGACGCGCGACTGCGCCTGCTTGGCCTTCGCCGCGCTCGCGCTGAAACGGTCGATGAAGCTCTGCAGGTGCGCGCGCTCGGCCTGCACCTTCTCGTGGGTGATCTGCTGCAGGCGCAGGTGTTCGGCGCGCTGGCGCTCGAACGCGGTGTAGTCGCCCGTGTAGAGCTTGCCCTTGCCATCGTGCAGGTGGAGCGTGTGCGTGGTGACTTCGTCGAGGAACTCGCGGTCGTGCGAGATCAGCAGCAGCGTGCCGGGATACTTCAGCAGCCACTGCTCCAGCCACAGCACCGCGTCGAGGTCGAGGTGGTTGGTCGGTTCGTCGAGCAGCAGCAGGTCCGACGGCGTCATCAGCGCGCGCGCCAGGTTCAGGCGCACGCGCCAGCCGCCGGAGAATTCCTTCACCGCGCGCTCGTGCGTGTCGGGCGTGAAGCCCAGGCCGTGCAGCAGCTTGCCGGCGCGCGCGGTGGCGTCGTAGCCGCCGAGCTCTTCCAGCTTGTGGTGCGCTTCGGCGACGGCTTCCCAGTCCTCGCGCGCCATCGCCTCGCGTTCCATCACGATGGCCGCGTGCACGGCGGTATCGCCGGACAGCACGAACTCCAGCGCCGGGTCGTCCAGCGCCGGCGTTTCCTGCGCAACGCTGGCGATGCGCACGCGCGCGGGGATGTCGATGTCGCCCTTGTCGGCTTCGACCTCGCCCTGCAACGCTGCGAACAGCGACGACTTGCCGGTGCCGTTGCGGCCGATCACGCCCACGCGCCAGCCGGCGTGCAGGGAGAGGTCGACGTTGGACAGCAGCAGGCGCTCGCCACGACGGAGGGCGAAATTACGGAAGGAAATCACGGGCGGGGGCAGGAAGCGGGATCGGATGCAATCCGGGCCGCGTAGTCTAAGGGCTCAGCCCGCTGCCCGGGCGCCGCAATGCCCCTGACCCTCGTTTGACGCGGATTGACGCAATCTGCCCGCTCGACGACGGCGCGCGGGCGCGCAGGTTGCATCGACCGGGCCCGGCCCACATCCTGAACAGGATCTCTAATCGGAGAACCGATTGCACCACACGTCCCTCATCGCGATCCTCGTGGCCGGCTTCGTCCTGGCTTTCGTCTTCGGCGCACTGGCGCAGAAGCTGCGCCTGTCGCCACTGGTCGGCTACCTGCTTGCCGGCGTCGTCGCCGGCCCGTTCACGCCCGGCTTCGTTGGCGACCAGACCCTCGCCCCGCAGCTGGCCGAGATCGGCGTGATCCTGCTGATGTTCGGCGTGGGACTGCACTTCTCGTTGCGCGACCTGCTGGATGTGAAGGCCATCGCCCTGCCCGGCGCACTGGCGCAGATCGCACTGGCGACGGCCCTGGGCTGGGGCATGGCGCTGATGCTGGGCTGGTCGCACGGTGCGGGCCTGGTGTTCGGCCTGTCACTTTCGGTCGCCAGCACCGTGGTGCTGCTGCGCGCGCTGGAAGAACGGCGCCTGGTCGAAACCAGCCGCGGACGGATCGCGGTCGGCTGGCTCATCGTCGAGGACCTGGCGATGGTGCTCGCGCTGGTGTTGCTGCCCGCGCTGGCGGGCCTGCTCAAGGGCGGCGCGGAAACCAGCGCGGCCGACATCTGGGAAGCCCTGTTCAAGACGCTCGCCAAGGTCGGCGGCTTCGTCGCGGTGATGCTGATCGTCGGCCGTCGCGTGATCCCCTGGGTGCTCGAGCGCGTGGCCGGCACCGGTTCGCGCGAACTGTTCACACTGTGCGTGCTCGCCATCGCGCTGGGCGTCGCGTTCGGCTCGGCCGGGCTGTTCGGCGTGTCCTTCGCGCTCGGCGCGTTCTTCGCGGGCATGGTGCTCAACGAATCCGAGTTCAGCCACCAGGCCGCGAACGAAACGCTGCCGTTGCGCGATGCGTTCGCGGTGCTGTTCTTCGTCTCCGTCGGCATGCTGTTCGACCCGATGATCCTGATCGAGCGCCCACTGCAGGTGCTGGCGACGTTCCTGATCATCGTGGTGGGCAAGTCGATTGCCGCCTACGCCATCGTCCGCGCATTCGGCAAGCCAAACGGCACCGCGCTGCTGATCTCCACCAGCCTTGCGCAGATCGGCGAGTTCTCCTTCATCCTGGCCGGCCTCGGCCTGCAGCTGGAAGTGCTGCCGAAGGAGGGCCAGGACCTGATCCTCGCCGGCGCGCTGCTGTCGATCATCGTCAACCCGATCCTCTTCACCTGGCTGGATCGACGCGAAGCGCGCGAGGAAGCCAAGCGTGCCGCCGAGGTCGAGGAACACGTGTATCCGCCGATTCCGCCTGACCTTCGCGACCATGTGATCCAGATCGGCTACGGCCGCGTCGGCAGCGAGCTGGGCCGCCTGCTGACCGATCGCGGCGTCGGACTCGTCGTCATCGACGGCGAGGAGGATCTCGTGGATCGAGCGCGCGCCGCCGGAATTCCGGCGATCCGGGGCAATGCCGCCAACGAGCGCGTGCTGCGCGAAGCCGCGCCCGAACGCGCGCACACCGTGATGGTCGCGATTCCCAATGCGCTGGAGGCCGGCGAGATCATCGCGCGCCTGCGCGAGATCAATCCGGCGCTCACCATCGTCGCGCGCGCGCACAGCGACGCCGAAGTGAAGCATCTGCTCCAGCACGGTGCCGACGGCGCGGTGATGGCCGAGCGCGAGCTGGCGCACAGCCTTGCAGAGATGGTGATGGCTACCCCGCCGTATCGCGGCGCCAGGCACCTGCCGCCGGCAACGGCATGAGGACGCACGCATGAGCGAGAACAACGAACCCCTGCTGTCCCCGATCGACGCACGCATCGTGGCGTCCCTGTTCGAGAAGGAAGCGACCACGCCGGACGCCTATCCGCTGACGCTCAACGCGATCGTGCTGGCCTGCAACCAGAAGACCGCGCGCGAGCCGGTGATGGAACTGGAACAGGGCGAAGTCGCCAACGCATTGCGGCGGCTGGAGACGCGCGGCTGGGTGAAGTCGCAGCACACCGCGCGCGCCGAACGCTACTCGCACCGCCTCGAAACGGTGCTGAGCCTGACGAAGCCCCAGACGGCGCTGCTCGCATTGCTCGCATTGCGCGGGCCGCAGACGGCGCACGAACTGCTGGCGCGCAGCGATCGCCTTGCGCGCTTTGAAGGCATCGAGGACGTGCAGCATGCGCTCGAACGCCTGTCGCGTCGCGCGCCGGCGCTCGTCGTCGCACTGCCGCGGCAAGCGGGCCAGCGGGGCGAGCGCTTCGCGCACCTGCTGTGCGGGGAACCGGATGTAAGCGCGGTGGAGGCATCCTCGACGGGCGCCGGCGCTCAATCGCCCATGTCAGAACGCGTGGCGGAACTGGAGCAGCGCGTGGCCCAGCTCGAGGCGCGGTTGAGCGCACTGGAATCCGGACGCGGCGCCGGCTGACGTCACGCGTCCGGATACAACGCGACGCCGACCAGTACCGCCGCTTCGACCAGTTCTATCAGCGCACCGGCCGTATCGCCGGTGATTCCACCCAGCCGGCGCATGCACGCGCGCCGCCACGCCAGCAGCACCACGGCCGCGAGCACCAGCGCCAGCGCGCCGCGCATGCCTGCGAGCGCGCACGCTGCGATAACGCACGCGAGCGCAACCACGCACCCGATGCGCGGCGCATCCGCCAGCCCGCTGCCGAGCCCGCCGCTGCGAACGTAAGGCGTTCCCATGAACGCCACCATCGCCGCCGTCCTTGCGAGCAACGGAGCGAGCCAGAGCCAAGCCCATGCGCCTGCCGGCACGCTGGCCAGCGCCGCGAACTTCAGCAGCAGCAGGAGTGCCAGCGCAGTCACGCCGGCCGGGCCGCATCGCGGATCCTTCATGATCGCCAGCGTTCGCGCACGGCGTTCGTCCCACGTGCCGCCCATGCCGCCGATCCACGCGTCGCTGCTGTCGGCGAGCCCGTCCAGATGCAGTGCACCGGTGATCGCCACCCATGCGACAAGCACGATCGCCGCAACCAGCAGCGGCTTCGCGTCCGGCAGCGCCCATGCCAACGCGCCGAGCATCGCGCCGATGAATGCGCCCACCAGCGGGTACCACGCCAGGGACCGCGCACGCGCAGCGGCATCGTCGAATACAGGCGAAGGCACGGGAATGCGCGTGAGGAACCCGATCGCGACGAACAGCCCGCGCATCATGCGATACGCCACTCGATCGGATGCAACGACGCGTGCGGCACGTCGATGCCGGCCATGTCGCCGAAGCCGCGCCGCTCGACGATGCAGCGCAGCAGGCGGATCGCGCCGCCGTGCGTGACGACCAGAACGCGCTCGTGCGTTGCCGTGGCCGCGATATCGTCCATCGCGGCGGAAAGGCGCCCGCGGAACTGCGCGAAGGTCTCGCCGCCCGGCGGTGGATGCGCCACCGGATCGGCCCAGAACCGCCCCAGCGCATCGCCCTGCTCCTGCGCCAGCGTTTCGATAGGCACGCCCTGCCAATCGCCGAAGTGGTATTCGGCCAGACGGGCGTCCAGTTGCAGCGGCAAGCCGCGCTCGCGCGCGAACGCCTGGGCGAAGCGCGCACAGCGCTGCAACGTCGACGACACGACCCGCGTCCACGCTCGTCCCTCCACTGCCTCGCGCAGCTGCGACCAGCCAACTTCGCTCAGCGCATCGTCAAGCTGACCGCGATAACTGCGTTGCCCGGTGTCGCCATGGCGCAGCAGCTCGATCTTCGAGACGTTCATGCGCGCGAAACACCGGCCTGCTCGAACGTCGCCATCTCGCGATGCAGCACGCACGCCATGCGCAGCAATGGCACGGCGACAGCGGCGCCGCTGGCTTCGCCAAGGCGCATGCCCAGGTCGAGCATCGGACGCGCCTGCAGCGCATCCAGCACGCGCGCATGGCCGCGCTCGTGCGAGCGATGCGCGAAGCAGAGCCAATCGCGCGCGCCTTCGTTCATGCGTACCGCCGCCAGCGCCGCGACCGTCGTGATGAACCCATCGACCAGCACCGGCATCCGCGCCTGCGCGGCGGCGAGGTAGGCGCCGGCGAGCGCGGCGATCTCGAAGCCTCCGAGGCACCGCAGCTGTTCGAGCGCGTCGCCGGCGCGCTCATGCAGCACCAGTGCGCGCCGCACGATCTCGCGCTTGCGCACGATGCCGGCCTCATCGAGCCCCGTGCCGGCACCCGCCAGGACTTCAGGTTCTTCGCCAAGCAGCGCGCAGGCCAGCGCGGTCGCGGCCGAGGTGTTGCCGATGCCCATCTCGCCACCGATGAACAGGTCCGCGTCGTCGTCCAGCGCGAGCGCGACGCGGTCGGCGCCCGCCTGCATCGCATCGCGCAACTGTTCATGCGTCATCGCCGGTCCGTCGCAGAAGTTCGCCGTGGACGGCGCGATGACCGCGCGGTGCACGTTCGGGATCTCCCCCGGGTCGTTCACCGTGCCCAGATTCACCACGTCCAGGCGCGCCCCGATCTGGCGGGCGAGCACCGCCACCGCCGCGCCACCGCTGGCGAAGTTGCGCACCATCTCTCCCGTCACCGCCTGCGGGAACGCCGATACGCCCTCCGCGGCGACGCCGTGATCGGCGGCGAACACGCTGATCCAGACGCGCTCGATGCCGGGCCGCTCCGTTCCCTGCCACGCCGCGCAGTGCACGGCGAGGTCCTCGAGCATCCCCAGCGATCCGCGCGGCTTGGTCAACGCGCCCTGCCGCGCGAGCGCCGCGCGGGCCGCTTCGTCATCGGGCGCGGGACACGGCCTGGACCACCATGCATCGTTCATTCGTACTTCCCCTTGAGTGCCAGCGGCAATCCGGCCGCGACGAACAGCACGCGGTCGCATTGCCGCGCGATGGCCTGGTGCAGGCGCCCGGCCTCATCGACGAAACGCCGCGTAAGTGCGCCCATCGGTACGATGCCGAGGCCGACTTCGTTGCTCACCAGGACGATCTCGCCGGGCAGCGCCGGGAGCACGTCGAGAAGCGCATCTCGCTCGCGTTCGAACCGCGATTGGTCAGGATCGGCAAGCAGGTTGCTGAGCCACAGCGTCAGGCAATCCACGAGTACGCAGCGCTCCTGGCCGACGTGGTTGCGCAACGCAATCGCCAGCGCGGCCGGCTCTTCGACGCCCAGCCAGTGACCGGGGCGCCGCGCGCGGTGATGTTCGATGCGTTCGCGCATCTCGGCATCTGCGGGCTGTGCGGTGGCGATGTAGACCACCTCGCGGCCGGATTCCATCGCAATGCGTTCGGCCAGCGCGCTTTTTCCCGAACGTGCGCCGCCAAGGATCAGGGTTCGCATGTTTCCTCCTGGCCCAGAAGGCGAAGCAACGCTTCGCCGTCCAGGTGTACGTCGATGGCATCGGCCAGGCGTTCGATGGATGCCTCGCGCAACGCCTGGATGTCGATGCCGCGTGCGTCGCGAAGCCCGGCCCAGCGCAGCAGTGCGGCGAGCGCATCGGGATGATCGAACACGCCATGCACGTAGGTGCCGATGATCTGGCCGTCGGCGGAGATCGCACCATCGGCGCGCCCGTCGTCGAGCTGGCTGGACGGGCGCATCAACGCAGGCCCTTCGCTGGTACCGCAGTGGATCTCGTAGCCCCGCAGCGGGACATCGTCCAGCGCAAGACGGCCGGTCACGTTGCGCAACTGCTTGTGCGGCTCCAGCGTGGTTTGCAGGTCGAGCAACGCCAATCCCACGCTCGACCCCGCATCGCCTTCGACACCGTGCGGATCGTGCACCGCGCGGCCGAGCATCTGGAAGCCGCCGCAGATGCCCAGCACCTTGCCGCCGTAGCGCAGGTGTCGCGCAATCGCGTCTTCCCACCCGCCAGCCCGCAACCACGCCAGGTCGCTGCGCGTCGACTTGCTTCCGGGCAGCACGATCAGATCGCAGGGCGGCGGCGTTTCGCCCGGCCCGACGAAGACCACTTTGACCTTCGGATGCGCGCGCAGCGCATCGAAGTCGGTGTGGTTGCTGATGCGCGGCAGCACCGGCACGGCCACACGGAGTTCCGCGCCGGGCGCATTGCCGGGCGCCGGCAGCGCATCCTCGGCTTCAAGATGCAGTCCGTGCAGGTACGGCAGTACGCCGAGCACCGGCTTTCCGGTGCGCCGCTCCAGCCATTCCAGGCCTGGCTCCAGCAGCGCGATGTCGCCGCGAAACCGGTTGATGACGAATCCCTGCACGCGTGCGCGTTCGCTGGGGCCCAGCAGCGCGAGCGTTCCGACCAGATGCGCGAACACGCCGCCCCGGTCGATGTCCGCCACCAGGATCACCGGGCAATCCACCGCCTCGGCATAACCCATGTTGGCGATGTCGTTCGCGCGCAGGTTGATCTCCGCCGGGCTCCCCGCGCCTTCGACGATCACCGCGCCGTACTGCGCGCACAGGCGCCCATGCGAGGCGAGTACCGCTTCGAGCGCGACGCGTTTGTAGTCGTGGTAACCGCGCGCATCCAGCTGGGCGACGGCTCGCCCATGAACGATGACCTGCGCGCCGGTGTCGCTGCTGGGCTTGAGCAGCACGGGATTGAAGTCGGTGTGGGGCGCGATTCCGCACGCCTGTGCCTGCACGGCCTGCGCGCGCCCGATCTCGCCCCCATCGACGGTGACCGCCGAGTTCAATGCCATGTTCTGCGGCTTGAACGGCGCCACGCTCACGCCGCGCCGCCGCAGCCAGCGGCACAACGCGGCGACCAGCGTGCTCTTCCCGGCATCGGACGTGCAGCCCTGCACCATCAACACGCGCGCACTCATTCCTGTATCTCCCGCAATGCGGCCGACAGCGTTTGGCCCAGGCGTGCGAATGCGGCCTCGTCCGGCGGCAGGCCGAAGCGCAGGCTCGCCGGCATGTCGAACAGGCGCGTGAGGATGCCGCGGCGCGCCAGTGCGTCGTGCAGTGCGGCCGCACGCGCATCGCGTTTCCACTGGAAAAAGGCGCATCCCGCGTCGGGCAGGAATCCTGCTGCGTCCAGCGCGGCGTGCAGACGCGCACTGCTCGCGGCTAGGCGTTCGCGTTGCATCGCATGCCACGCGCGATCTTCCAGCGCGATGCGCAGCACGTGGCGACTCGGGCCCGCGAGGGTCCACGGCCCCAGAAGGTCGCGCAGCGACGCAAGCAACGCGGGCATCGCGAACACGAACCCGCCCCGCACACCGGCAAGGCCGAAGAACTTGCCCACCGAGCGCAACACGATCAGGCCCTCGCGGTCCGCGTCGCACACGCTGTCGTCGGGCGTTGCATCCATGAAGGCCTCGTCCACGAGGAGCCAGCCGCCCCGCGTCGCCAGTGCCGAATGCAGCGCGAGGAGCCGCTCTCGCTCGAAGCGCTCGCCGCCGGGATTGTTCGGATGGATCAGCACGATGACGTCGAAGCGTTCGTGCTGGTCGAACAGGTCTTCCGCCGCAAGCGTCTGAACCTCATGCCCTGCCGCGCGCCACGCGTGGGCGTGCTCGGCGTAACCCGGCGCGATCACACCGACGCGCGATCGTGCACGCAATCGCGGGAGCGCCTGGATCGCCGCCTGCGAACCGGCCACGGGCAGCAGCGCGGGCGCGCCGTAGTACGTGCGCGCCGCCGGGACCAGGCCATCATCGTCCTCGGGCAGGCGATGCCATGCGGACGCGGGAATGGCCGGCACCGGCCACGCGAACGGACTGATGCCGGTCGACAGGTCGAGCCAGTGCTCCGGCGCGATGCCGTAGGTCTGCGCCGCGCGCAGCAGGCGGCCACCGTGCTCAAGCATGCGTGCCTCCAACGACCGCGGTTGCGACGACGATCGACGCCAGCCAGAGCCACACGCCGCGCCGCACCAGGTGCACGGCGGCCGCGATGGAACCGGCATCGGGCGCCTCGCCTTCGCCGAGCAACGGGCGCGCTTCCCAGCGACCGTCGTAAGGCGCGGCGCCGCCCAGGCGAACACGCAGCGCGCCGGCGCCGGCTGCCATCACCGGACCGGCATTCGGGCTGTCCCACTGCGGCGCCTGGGTGCGCCAGCAACGAAGCGCGGTGGCCCGGCGCCCCACCACCGCATACGTAAGCGCCGTGAGCCGCGCGGGCACGAAGTTCAACACATCGTCGATGCGAGCCGCCGCCCAACCGAAGCGCGCCCATCGCGGCGTGCGATAGCCCCACATCGCGTCCAGCGTGTTCGCAAGCCGGTACAGCACCGCGCCCGGCGCCCCGAGCAGCACGAACCAGAACAGCGCGCCGAACACCGCATCGCTGCCGTTTTCCAGCACCGATTCGGTTGCCGCTGCCGCGACCTGCGATTCGTCGAGCGCGTCCACATCCCGACTCACCATCCGCCCGACGGCGCGTCGCGCCGCGCCCAGGTCGCCCGCACGCAGCGAGGACTCCACCCGGCGCGCATGCTCGGCAAGACTGCGGTGGCCTATCGAGGCATACAGCACCAGCGACGCGAAGATCCACGACATCCATTGCTCGAGCACCGCCGATACCCACGCGGTCGCCAGAACCGGCGGCACTACAGCCAACAGCCACGCGACCGCTCCGGCCGCGCGCTTGTCGCGATGCAGTCTTCGCTCGATGCACGAAGCAACGCGACCGAACATGACCAGCGGATGGGCGCGCCGCGGCTCGCCGAGCAATGCGTCGAGCGCGACCGCGGCCAACATCGGCCATGCGGGACTCATGGCTTGAACAGCCCGGTAGCGGCATGAGGATTGGACGGGAAATAGAAGTGCACGAAGCTCGCCGTCATTCGCGCATCGCGGTACACGCCTTCCGCGCTGGGCCCGCGGTTAGGATTCATCGCGAGCGCGATGGGCTCCGCCTCCACGACCGCCTTCGCGTAATGGAACGTGTGACCGCGCAGGGTGCCCTCCGGCAGCGCGACCGACTGCAGGCCCAGCGCCGCCAGCCGCGGCTGCATGGCCGCCGAACCGCGGAGCAGACCGGCCATCGGCGCCTTCGCGCCATCGCGGTCGGCCAGGCTGTCCAGCACGAACAGCAGGCCACCGCATTCGGCCAGCAATGGCTTGCCCGCGTCGCGATGTGCGCGCAGTGCCGCGTGCAGATCGGTGCGCAGCGACAGCGCACGCAGGTGCAGTTCGGGATATCCGCCGGGAAGCCAGACGGCATCGCACGGCGGCAGCGCGTCGCCGGCCAGCGGGGAGAAGAAGACCAGCTCCGCGCCGGCATCGCGCAACAAATCCAGGTTCGCCGGATACAGGAAGCAGAAAGCCGCGTCCCTTGCTATCGCGATGCGTACGCCACGCAGGTTCGGCGCAACGGGCGAAGGATCGCTCGACGCGAAGGCCACGCGTGCCGGCAGCGCGACCTGCGCGTGCTGTTCCCACGCATCGGCCAGCGCGTCCAATCGCGCATCCAGGTCGTGCAGCTCACCGGCTGACACGAGGCCGAGATGCCGCTCCGGCAAAGCAAGCGCGGCGTCGCGCGGCAGCGCGCCCATCCAGTGCAGGTCCGCAGGCAGGCTTTCGCGCAGCAGCCGCGCATGGTGCGCGCTGCCGATGCGGTTGGCCGCGACACCGTGCACGGCCAGCCCGTCGCGGTATCGCGCAAGCCCTGTCGCGAGCGCGCCGAAGGTCTGCGCCATCGCCGATCCGTCGATCACCGCCAGCACCGGCAGCCCGAACGCCTGCGCCAGATCGGCGCTGGACGGCGCACCATCGAACAGCCCCATCACGCCTTCGACCAGGATGAGGTCCGCCTCGCCCGCAGCGGCGTGCAGGCGCGCCCGCACGTCCGCCTCGCCGTTCATCCACAGATCGAGCTGGTACGCCGGTGCCGCGCTCGCGCGTTCGTGCACCATCGGATCCAGGAAGTCGGGGCCGGTCTTGAAGACGCGGACGCGACGGCCCCGCCGCGCATGCCAGCGCGCCAGCGCGGCCGTCACGCTGGTCTTGCCCTGCCCGGACGCGGGCGCGGACACCAGCAACGCGGGGCAGTGGCGAAGGTCCGCGCTCACAACTCGATGCCGTGCTGCGCCTTGATGCCGGCCTTGAACGCGTGCTTCACCACGCGCATCTCGGTGACGGTATCGGCGGCCTCGACCAGCGCATCGGGCGCGCCACGACCGGTGATGACGACGTGCTGCTTCGGCGGTCGCGAAGCCAGCGCGGCGAGCACGTCGTCGATGGCGACGTACTCCTTCGTCAGCGCGATGTTGAGCTCGTCCAGCAGCACCAGGTCATAGGCCGGATCGCCGAGCATGCGTGCGGCGACGCTCCACGCAGCGGCGGCGGCGGCGATGTCGCGCGCGCGGTCCTGTGTTTCCCAGGTATAGCCCTCGCCCATGACGTGGTAATCGACGAGGTCGTCGAAGCGGCGGAAGAACACCTCCTCGCCCGTCGAGAAACTGCCCTTGATGAACTGCACCACGCCGCAGCGGAAGCCATGGCCGAGCGAACGCGCGAGCATTCCGAAGCCCGAGGAGCTCTTGCCCTTGCCGTTTCCTGTGTTCACCACGACGACCCCGCGATCGATCGTCGCGCGCGCGATGCGGCGATCTACCAGCTCCTTCTTGCGCTGCGCACGTTCGCGATGGTGTTCGTCGGGCGCGAGGCCGCGGCGTGACGCTCCCGCGCTCATGCGTGTGCGCCGCGTGCGTGGCGCAGCGATGCCGACCGTATGGCGAGGCCCCTCACGAGGAAAGCGACGCCGACGTACCCGGCGAGCGTCCCGAGCGAGCGCGGGTAGTACTGCGGAATGCGCGCGAGGAATCCGGTCAGCGTGGCATCCGGGTAGCGGCCGGAGAAGAAGTAGAAGCCGCCTTTCGAGATCAGGTACGCGATGCTGGCCGTGGCGACCAGCGTCAGCGCCATCTTCGGAAGCGTGCTCCGCCGATCCCGATGCACGCGCGCGTAGAACGTGCCGCCAAGCCACAGCGCCGCATACGCCAGCGCGACGGCCCAGTACGCCGGCGACAGGCACCAGTCGGTGATCGTGCCCGTCGCGAGGCTGGTGAAGTCAAGCAACGACGACAGCACGAAGAACGCCGGCAGCGCCCACATCGGGCGCAACAGGCAACCTGCGAGGAAGAACACCGCCCACGACGCGCTGGGCAGCGCATCCACGCTGGCGAAGTGCTGGCCACGGGTGGTGATCATCAGTGCGGCCAGTGCGGCACCGACGATGATCTGCATGCGCGTGGAGGCGACGGGGAGCGAAGCTTCTGACTGCGTTGCGAGTGCGGACATGGTGTCGTCTCCCTGGGTCAGTGATGGGTCGTGCGTTCGGGACGAAGGCGCAGCGCGGATTCGGCAATCGCGTGCAGCACCAGGGCAACGAGGACGTAGGACATCGTCGTGCGGACGAACAGCGGCCCCCATTGCCACGCACGGGCGACGTACTCCGCGAAATGCGGATTCGCGTAACGCCCGCCGAGCCAGTAGAACGCGCCATTCGATATCGCGAACGACAACGACGACGCGACTAGCGCGACGAACGTCGCGACGAGCAGCGAACGCCAGCCCGTGTCGAAGCGGCCCGCATACAGGCGGCCGGCGTACCAGAGCACGCCGTAGGCCGGCAGCAGGAACGAGTACGCCGGCGTCACGCAGAAGTCGCTGACGCCGGCATGCTCGATCGCGACCCAGTCGATCACCACTGCGAGCACGATGAACACCGCGAACTGCCAGTGCCTGCGCAGGTAGAGCCCGCCAAGGAAGAACAGCGCCATCGAGGCATCCGGCAGGTGCAGCACATCGCCGAAGTGATGGAAGCGCGTGGCGAGCATGATCGCGGCGAACGCCGCGAACAGGCCCAGATTGACGGTGCGTGGCAAGGGGTTCATCGACGGCCTCTCGGAGCGAAGGTTCTGGGTGGATGGCGCCTGTCCTGCCAGCCTCAGCGGACGACGGGCGGCTGGTAGCGCACGGTCACCAGCCAGTTGCGACCGGGCTGGTTGTAGAGCGCGGCGGTCTCGAAGCGCTTATCGAATGCGTTGTTGAGCGTGGCCTGCACGCTCCATGCGTCGGTAAGCGCGAAGCCCGCGCGCACGTCCACAAGCCCGTAGCCCGCCAGGCGCGTGGTGTTGGCGAGGTTGTCGTAGCGTTCGCCGATACCGGTCACGCTGGCGCCTACGCTGAAGCGTCCGAAGCGACGGTCCGCGTCGATCCGTCCGGTTTCCTTCGCGCGGCGCGGCAGGAGGTTGTCGTGGTTGGCGTTGTCGCCGTCGTTGCGCGGGTCGAGCCAGGTCAGGCTGCCGCGCAGGCTCCATTCGAACCACGTCACGCCCGCGACGGCCTCGACGCCCTGGATGCGCGCGCGGTCGATGTTGTTCGGGCCGCCCATCGGGCCGAGCGTCGCGTCGAAGGCGATCAGGTCGTCGATCTTCGTGTCGAATGCGTTGAGCGACCAGGTGCCCCAGTCGTGCTCGCCGCGCAGGCCGAGCTCGACGCTGCGCGAAGTTTCCGGTCCGAGGTCCGGGTTGCCGTAGCCGGGGAAGTACAGCTCGTTGAACGTCGGCGCCTTGAACGCGGTGCCGTAGCTGGCGCTCAGGCGCAGCGCCTGCGTGAAGCTCCAGCCCCACAGCACGCTGCCGGTCGCCTTGCCGCCGAACTGGCTGTCGTCGTCGCGACGCGCGCTCGCCTGCAGCGACTGCGTGCCAAAGGTCTGCTGCCACTGGCCGAACACACCGCGGTTGATTCGACGGTCGCGTGCATAGTCGGTGTTGCTGGTCACCTCGTCGCCGAGCCAGTCGAAACCCAGCGTCAGCAGGCCCGTGGCGATGCCGGCGTCGGCCTGGAGCGATCCGATTTCGCGGCGCGTGTCGAACGTGGACGAGTAGACGCCGTCGAGGAAGTTCTCGCTGAGATCCGCGCTGGCGCCCACGCTTGCGGTGAACTTGAGGCGTTCGTGCGGCGCGTAGCGCACGCGGCCGCCGACCACCTGCTGCACCGTGTCGGCTTCGTTGTTGACGCTGCCGTCGTACTGGTTATCGCCTTCGGCGCGGAAGGCGCGTACGTCGGCGCCCCATGCGTCGTTGAAGCGGTAGCCGCCCTGCAGGGTCAGCGAGGTGTTCCGGTAACCGTCCTTGTCCGGATCGAAATTGCGCGGGCCACGGTAGGCATTGATGCCGTCGGTGTTCTCGTGGGCGGCGTTGATGGCGTACCAGCCGCCGTGCACGGGATCCTCCGCGCGCCCCGCGACGCCGGCAGAGAAGCGCTGCGTGTTCTGGCTGCCGACGGCGGCGCTCGCGCTGGGCGAGAACGTGCCGTCCGGGCGCCGGGTGAATATCTGGATCACGCCGCCGATCGCTTCGGAACCGTAAAGACTGGAGAACGGTCCGCGCACGATTTCGATGCGCTCGATCTGTTCGACCGGGATGTCCTGCAGCGACGCACCGCCGCTGGTGGCCGAACCGATCTTGATGCCGTCGACGAGCACGAGCACGTGGTCGGATTCGGTGCCGCGCATGAACACGGAGGTCGACTTGCCGGGACCGCCGTTGTTGGCGATCGAGATGCCGGGACGCCCCGCCAGCAGGTCCGGCAACGACTGCGGCTGCAGGCGCTCGATTTCGGCGCGATCGATCACGGTGATCGCGGCGAGCGTCTGGTCCTGCGTCTGCGCGGTGCGCGTGGCGGTGACGACGACCTGGTCGAGATCGGTGGCGGCATCGTCGGCCAACGCCGGACTGGCCACGCAGAAGAGGGAACACGACAACGAAACCGCCAGCACGCGCCGACGGAACAACCGGTGATGCGGATGCACGGACACACTCCTTGACCGCGCCTGCCCGCGCGGGAACGTTGGATGAGGACAGGCGGAAGGAGGGAGTAATGACGGCGCACGGCAGGACCGAGGCCGCATGACATCGCCCACCGCATGTCACGTCGCACCATGGCCGGTCTCCGGGCTCGCGAGCGAAGGCAGGAGTTCCTGCGCTTCGGGGTCCGCGCCTTCCCATGCGTGAGCACAGTGGCTTCGTGCGGAACCTTGTCTCGCCTACCGTTGCGGGGGCAGCTCCGGAATTGCCGCGCGTGCGAAGCACGAGGGCGCACCGGATTCCCGTTTCAACCACCGGCTCTGGCCGGGGGTCACCTTGGGCGCGGGCATGGTAGCAGCATCGGGCGCGCGGGCAATGGGTGGGCTTTGGCTGTTCGCAAAAAAAGCCCCGCAGGTTCCTGCGGGGCTTCAGAGGTCCAACGATCGCCGCGCGCCTGCGCGAGGCGTCACTCCTTGCGGAACGCCAGATGTCCGCCCTGCGCTTCCACGTGCACCGTGTCTCCGTTGACGAACTCGCCGCCAAGGATCTTCGACGCCAGCGGATTCTCCAGCTGCTGCTGGATCGCCCGCTTCAACGGACGTGCGCCGTACACCGGATCGAAGCCGACGTTGCCCAGCAGGTTGAGCGCGTCGTCCGACAGCACCAGCTTGAGGCCGCGTTCGGCGAGGCGCTTCTCCAGCCCGTTGAGCTGGATGCGCGCGATCTGCCGGATCTGCTGCTTGTCCAGCGGATGGAAGACGACGATATCGTCCAGGCGGTTGATGAACTCCGGACGGAAGTGCGCCTGCACGACGCCCATCACCGCCGCCTTCATCTGCACGTACGCCTGCGGCGAATCGTCGCCGGCCATTTCCTGAATCTGGTGCGAGCCCAGGTTCGACGTCATCACGATGACCGTGTTGCGGAAGTCGACCGTGCGGCCCTGCCCATCGGTGAGGCGTCCATCATCGAGCACCTGCAGCAGGATGTTGAACACATCCGGATGCGCCTTCTCCACTTCGTCCAGCAGGATCACGCTGTAGGGACGACGACGCACCGCTTCGGTCAGGTAGCCGCCCTCTTCATAACCCACGTAGCCCGGCGGCGCGCCGACCAGGCGGCTCACCGAATGCTTCTCCATGAACTCGCTCATGTCGATGCGCACCATCGCATCGGACGAATCGAAGAGGAATTCGGCCAGCGCCTTGCACAATTCGGTCTTGCCCACGCCCGTGGGGCCGAGGAACAGGAACGAACCCGAGGGACGGTTCGGGTCGGACAGACCCGCGCGCGAACGACGCACCGCATCGGAAACGACCTTGATCGCCTCTTCCTGGCCCACCACGCGCGTGTGCAGCTGATCTTCCATGCGCAGCAGCTTTTCGCGCTCGCCTTCGAGCATCTTGCTGACGGGAATGCCGGTCCAGCGCGCGACGACCTCGGCGATCTCCTCGGCCGTCACTTTGTCCTGCAGCAGCGTGAAGCCCTTGGTTTCGGCTTCCTGAGCCGCACGAAGCTGCTTGTCCAGCTCCGGCAGCGTGCCGTACTGGATCTCGCTCATCTTCGCGAAGTCCTGGCGTCGCTGTGCGCTTTCCAGGTCGAGCTTGGCCTGCTCGATCTGTTCCTTGATCTTCGTGGCGCCCTGCAGCGTGGCCTTCTCGGCCTTCCACACTTCTTCCAGGTCGTTGAACTCGCGCTCCAGGCGCGCGATCTCCTCTTCGAGGTCGGCCAGGCGCTGCTTGGACTCGGCGTCCTTCTCCTTCTTCAGCGCCTCGCGCTGGATCTTGAGCTGGATCAGGCGACGTTCCTTGCGGTCGAGTTCCTCCGGCTTGGAGTCGATCTCCATGCGAATGCGCGACGCCGCCTCGTCCATCAGGTCGATGGCCTTGTCGGGCAGCTGGCGGTCGCTGATGTAGCGGTTCGACAGCGTCGCGGCGGCAACGATCGCCGGATCGGTGATCTCCACGCCATGGTGCACGGCGTACTTTTCCTTCAACCCGCGCAGGATGGCGATGGTGTCCTCCACGCTCGGCTCGCCGACGAACACCTTCTGGAAGCGGCGCTCCAGCGCGGCGTCCTTCTCGATGTACTGGCGATATTCGTCCAGCGTCGTCGCACCGATGCAATGCAGCTCGCCGCGCGCGAGCGCGGGCTTGAGCATGTTGCCGGCGTCCATCGCGCCTTCGGCCTTGCCGGCGCCGACCATCGTGTGCAGTTCGTCGATGAACAGGATGATCTGGCCTTCGTTCTTCGCCAGATCGTTGAGCACGGCCTTCAGGCGCTCCTCGAACTCGCCGCGGAACTTCGCGCCCGCGATCAGCGCGCCCATGTCGAGCGAGAGCACGCGCTTGCCGCGCAGCCCCTCGGGCACTTCGCCGTTGATGATGCGCTGCGCGAGGCCCTCGACGATGGCGGTCTTGCCGACGCCGGGCTCGCCGATCAGCACCGGGTTGTTCTTGGTGCGACGCTGCAACACCTGCACGGTGCGGCGGATTTCCTCGTCGCGGCCGATGACCGGATCGAGCTTTCCGCTCTCCGCGCGCGCGGTCAGGTCGATGGTGTACTTCTCCAGCGCCTGGCGCTGGTCCTCGGCGTTTTCCGATTGCACGCTTTCGCCTCCGCGGACCTTGGCGATGGCCGCTTCGAGTTTGTCCTTGTTCGCGCCGGCGGCCTTCAGCGCGCGGCCGACGTCGCCGTTGTCGTCCAGCGCGGCCAGCACGAAGAGCTCGCTGGCGATGAACGCATCATTGCGCTGCTGGGCGAGTTTGTCGGTCACGTTGAGAAGGCGCGACAGGTCGTTGCCGACGCTGATCTGCCCGGCCTGCCCGGTCACTTTCGGCAGTTTTTCCAGCGCTTCGCCCAGGCGTTCGCGCAGCAGCGGCACGTTGACGCCGGCCTGCGCGAGCAGCGGCCTGGTGCTGCCGCCGCTCTGCTCCAGCAGCGCCGACATCAGATGCACGGGTTCGATGATGGTGTTGTCGCGGCCGAGCGCCAGCGACTGCGCGTCCTGCAAAGCCTGCTGGAAGCGCGAGGTGAGTTTGTCCATTCGCATGGAAGGTTCCCTTGTCACGGTGGCGGCCACCGTGAACGTGGCCGCGAATGTGCACCAGATGCGGGCATTGCCTGCCCGATTCAATGTCCGGGCCCAACGACGGGCGCCATTACGGCGCGTCCACTTCATGCTGACATGCCCGTGTTCACAATGCGTGCATGTCCACGCCGCCCCTCCCCCTGCCCGGCCCGCCCGCGGTGTCCTCCGAATGGGCGTTGTTCCTCGACGTCGATGGCACGCTGCTGGATTTCGCCGATGTTCCCGGCGACGTGATGGTCGATCCGGGCCTGATCGACGTTCTGGCGGTGCTGCACGGGCGCCTGGACGGCGCGCTCGCGCTGGTGAGCGGACGCCGGCTGGCGCAGCTGGATGGGCTGTTCGCCCCGCTGAAACTGCCCGCGGTGGGCCTGCACGGCCTCGAACGTCGCGAGGACGGTCATCAGGAGCGTCACCCGCGCCCGCGCGCACTCGATGAGGCCGTGGCGTGGGGCCAGGCGCTGGCAAAGCGGTATCCCGGCGCGCGCGTCGAGGACAAGGGCACGACGATCGCCCTGCACTGGCGCGCCGCGCCCGACGCGGAAGACCTGTTGCGCCAGTACGCCGATTCGATACTGATCGAGCTGCCGGGCTACCACCTGCAGCACGGAAACAACGTCGTCGAGCTGCGGCCCGATGGCGCACACAAGGGCAGCGCGGTAGTGGACCTGCTCGCGCATCCGCCCTTCCACGGGCGCCGACCGGTGTTCGTCGGCGACGACCTCACCGACGAACACGCCTTCCATGCCGTCGGCAGTCACGCCGGCTTCGGCGTGCTCGTGGGTTCCAGGCAACCCAGTGTGGCGCGCTACGGGCTGCACGACCCGGCCGCGGTGCGCACGTGGCTGGAGGAAGGCCTCGACCTGGCGTGACCCGCGCGCCGACGCCGCGAAACGAACGAACCGGAGTACGGATGACCTCGAACGACACCCTCACCGCCAGCCTCGAACTCGGCCTGATCGGCAATGGCAGCGTCGCGGCGCTGGTCGACCCGCAGGCGCGGATCGTCTGGGGCTGCGTACCGGCCTTCGATGGCGATCCGGTGTTCTGCGGACTGCTGTCGCCACACCAGCACGAGGGCGGCGACTGGGCTATCGAGCTCGAGAACTTCGTCTCCGCCGAGCAGGCATACATCAGCAACACGGCCATGTTGCGCACCGTGCTGCGCGATGCGCACGGCGGCGCGGTGGAGATCGTCGACTTCGCCCCGCGATGGCACCAGAACGACCGCTTCTATCGTCCTGTGATGCTGGTGCGCCGACTGCGCCCGCTCGCGGGCACGCCACGCATCCGCGTGCGCCTGCGGCCGCTTGCCGAGTACGGCTCGGTGAAGCCCGAGATCACCTGGGGCAGCAACCACATCCGCTACATCATCCCGGAGTTCACGCTGCGCATGACCAGCGACATCCCGGTGCGACTGGTGCGCGACGCGCTGCCGTTCGTGCTCGACCGCGATGCGCATTTCGTGCTCGGCCCGGACGAAACCCTGACGCAGTCGGTGTCCGGCTTCGTGCGCAACGCCGAGGAGCAGACGCACAACTATTGGCGAAACTGGGTCCGCAACCTCTCCATTCCGCTGGAATGGCAGGAAGCGGTGATCCGCAGCGCCATCACGCTGAAACTGTGCCAGTACGACGAAACCGGCGCCATCGTGGCCGCGATGACGACGTCGATCCCGGAAGCGGCGAACACCGTGCGCAACTGGGATTACCGCTATTGCTGGCTGCGCGACTCGGCCTTCGTCGTGCGTGCGCTCAACCGCCTGGGCGCGACGCGCACGATGGAGGAGTACCTGCGCTACCTTGCCAACATCGCGCCCGAAAGCGGCGAGCTGCAACCGCTGTACGGCATCGGTTACGAGCGGCAGCTGGCCGAGTCGGAGGTGGAGTCGCTCGCCGGTTATCGCGGCATGGGGCCGGTGCGTCGCGGCAACCTGGCCTGGCTGCAGAAGCAGCACGATGTCTATGGCAGCGTGGTGCTGGCATCGACGCAACTGTTCTTCGATACGCGCCTGGCGCGCGTGGGCGATGCCTCGGTTTTCGCGCGACTGGAGCCGGTGGGCGAACGCGCCTACGCGCTGCACGACAAGCCCGACGCAGGGCTGTGGGAGTTCCGTGGCCGCGAGGAGGTGCACACGTATTCGAGCGTGATGTGCTGGGCCGCGTGCGACCGCCTTGCACGGATCGCCGTGCATCTGCGCCTCGCGCCGCAGGTCCAGTTCTGGCGGCATCGCGCCGACGAGATGCATGCACGCATCGTGGAGCATGCGTACAACGAGGAACTCGGGCACTTCGTCGAATCGCTCGACGGCAACCGACTGGACGCATCGCTGTTGCTGCTCGCGGACCTTGGCTTCGTGAAGCCCGACGACCCGCGCTTCGTGCGCACGGTGGAAGCCATCGGCAAGGGCCTCAAGCGCGGCGACGCGCTGTTCCGCTACGTGATGCCGGACGACTTCGGCGCGCCGGAAACCAGCTTCACCATCTGCACGTTCTGGTACATCGACGCGCTCGCGTCGATCGGCAGGCACGAGGAAGCGCGAACACTGTTCGAACGCATCCTCGCCCGGCGCAACCACCTGGGCCTGCTTTCGGAAGACCTGGAATTCGGCGGCGGCGAGGCGTGGGGCAACTTCCCGCAGACCTACTCGCACGTCGGTCTGATCAACGCCGCCATGCGCCTGTCGCGGCCCTGGCAGGATGCGGCATGAGTCGTCTGGTCGTCGTTTCAAATCGCGTGGCGGTACCGGGAATCAGCAGTGCCGGCGGGCTGGCGGTCGCATTGCAGGCGGCGCTGGAGGAAACGGGCGGGATGTGGTTCGGCTGGAGCGGGCGCATCGACCCCGACGACTCCGGCCAGGTGCACGAGCACGACGCGGGCAACATCCGCTACGTCACGGTGGATCTGTCCAAGCGCGACCACGACGACTACTACAACGGTTTCGCCAACCGCACGCTGTGGCCGCTGCTGCATTTCCGCGTGGACCTGGTCGATTACAGCCGCATCACGTACGCGGCCTACCGGCGCGTCAACGCGCTTTTCGCCGAGAAGCTTGCGCCGCTGCTGCGCGACGACGACCTGGTGTGGGTGCACGACTACCACCTGATCCCGATGGCGAAGCTGCTGCGCGAGCTCGGCGTCACGTGCCGGCTCGGCTTCTTCCTGCACGTGCCGATGCCCTCTTCCGACCTGCTCGCCGCATTGCCGCAGCACGAACGGTTGTTCGAAGGCCTGTCCTCGTACGATCTCATCGGCTTCCAGACCGAGCGCGACCTCGAACGCTTCCAGGACTACGTGCGCCTGTTCGGACGCGGCCGCGTGATCTCGCACGGCGTGCTCGAAACGCGCAAGGGCAAGCGACTGCGCGCGGGCGCGTTCCCGATCAGCATCGACACCGCGCAGATCGAGCAACAGGCGCACGCGGCCGCCGGCAAGGTCGGCGTGAAACGACTGGCGACGAGCCTGTCCGGACGCGAACTGGCGATCGGTGTGGATCGGCTGGACTACTCCAAAGGCCTGCCCGAGCGCTTCCGTTCGTTCGGTCGTTTCCTCAAGCGCCATCCCGAGCATCGCGGGAAGCTGACGTTCCTGCAGATCGCGCCGGTGTCGCGCGGCGAAGTGCTCGAGTATCAGAAGCTGCGCAGCGAGCTGGAACAGTTGTCGGGCCACATCAACGGCGCGCATGCCGAGCCCGACTGGACGCCGGTGCGCTACGTCAATCGCAACTATCCGCATCCGTCGCTGACGGGTTTCTATCGCCTCTCGCGCGTGGGCCTGGTAACGCCGCTGCGCGACGGCATGAACCTGGTGGCGAAGGAGTACGTGGCCGCGCAGGACCCCAAGAATCCCGGCGTTCTGGTGCTGTCCACCTTCGCCGGCGCCGCGCGTGAACTCGACGCTGCGCTGCTGGTGAACCCCTACGACATGGACGGCGTCGCCGACGCGATCGCCGCCGCCATGGAGATGCCGCTGGAAGAGCGCCGCGAACGCTGGGAAACGATGATGGCCGTGCTGCGCGAGCACGACATCACGGCGTGGCGGCGCAGCTACCTGGCGGCGCTGCGCGAGCCGTCCTAGCGCGCCCTGCTCGGGTTCACACGCGCGCCGTCGGCTGCAGGATCTCGACCCAGTAACCGTCCGGATCCTTGATGAAGGCGATGTTCTTCATGCGCCCGTCGGTGAGCCGCTTCTGGAACGCCACGCCGAGTTGTTCGAATCGCGCGCAGGCCGCTTCCACATCGGGCACGGACACGCAGATGTGGCCGAAGCCGCGTGGTTCGCCGTTGCCATCGTGGTAGCGGAAATCGGCATCGGATTCGGTGCCGTGGTTGTGCGTGAGTTCCAGCACGCCGCGCTGGCTCAGCAACCACTCGCCGCGTGCGGGCTCTTCGGCGGGAATCTGCGACGCATCGTCCACCAGCACCAGGAAGTAGAGGCTGAACTTGGCCTCGTCGAAATCGCGGCGGCGCACTAGCGTGAAACCGAGCACGCGCGTGTAGAAATCCAGCGATTTCGCGATGTCCTTGACGCGGAGCATCGTGTGGTTGAACACGAAGCCGTGCGTGGCGGCATCGCGCGCGTCGACGCCGGGATTGGCGTTGAGTTGTTCCTGCAGGGACATGGGGGTTCGTTCTTCGTGGGGGATTTGAAAGATCTTGGGGCGCCGGCGCCGCGGGTCAATGTGCCTGATCGGCGGCTTCGGGCGGCGCCTGCCGCTGCAGCGAGAGCAGCCCCAGCAGGACCGCCAGCGCGACGTACGCACCGGCGAACTGCCAGGCGATCGCACGACGCAGCCCATCGAGCATCCACGGCCAGTAGATGCTGCCGCGCGGGTCGACCGAATGGATGAAGCCGAACAGCGTGAGCACCGCACCGATCAGCAGCACCACGGCGGCGCGGCGGAACCGGTGGTCGATCATCGCCACCAGCGCGGTGGACCAGATCATCGCTGTGATGATGAAACCGTTGCCCAGCGTCACGATGGTCGCCAGGTCCGGCAGTCCATGGCTGTCGATGCCCTCGTACAGCGCGGCAAAGCGGTCCGGCGCGATCCACGCCGGATTGCCGATCTTGATCACCAGCAGATACGCCACCGAGGGCAGGAACGCCAGCGCCACCGCCAGCGCGTGGCGGCGCGGGCTGTCGTGGAAGGCCTGCACGGTGATGTCCATGCCGACGTAGACGATGATCGGCGCAAGCACCGCGATCGGCAGCCACTGCACCAGCCCCGACACGTAACCGAAGATGCCGCCCAGTCCGATGAACAGGCCCGTCAGCAGCGTGTAGCCCATGCGCGCGCCCATGTGCTTGTACGCGGGCTGGCCGATGTACGGCGTGGTCTGCGCGACGCCGCCGCAGAAACCCGCGACCAGCGTCGCCACGGCTTCGGCCAGCAGCACATCGCGCGTGCGGTAGTCGTCGCCTGCGGCACGCGCGCTCTCGCTCACGTTGATGCCGCCCACCACCATCAGCAGGCCGAACGGCAGCAGCAGCGGCAGATACGGCACGGTGTATGGCAGGCCCTCGAGGAAGCCGAGCGTCGGCAGAGGCAGCGTGAAGCGCAGCGGCGCGGCATCGGGCAACTTGAAGCCCGGCGTGCCCAGGCCCGCGATGCCCAGGCCGTAGTACAGCACCGTGCCGACGATGAAGGCGAGCAGCACGCCCGGCATGCGGATCGGCAATTTGCCCTTGGCGACCAGCACGTACATCAGCAGGCCGAAGGTGACGAAGCCCACCACCGGCGAGCGCAGAGTTTCGATCAGCGGCAGGAAGCCGAGCAGCGCGAGCGCCGCGCCGCCGATCGAGCCGAGCAACGCAGCGCGCGGCACCGCCCGGGTGATCGCATCACCGAAGAAGGACAGCACCAGCTTCAACGCGCCCATCACCACCAGCGAGGCCATGCCCAACTGCCAGGTCGCCGTCGCCGCGGCGGCTTCGTCCATGCCCTGTTGCTTGAACCCGACGAACGCCGGGCCGAGCACCAGCAGCGCCATGCCGATGCTGGTCGGCGCATCCAGGCCCAGCGGCATGGCGGTGACATCGGTGCGCCCGCTTTCGCGCGCGAGGCGATGCGCCATCCACGTGTAGATCAGGTTGCCGACCAGCACGCCGAACGCGGTGCCGGGGAACATCCGGGTGAACACGACGTCCGCCGGGAAGCCGAAGATTCCGATCAGGGCGGCCGAGATGAAGCCGAGGATGGACAGATTGTCGACGACCAGGCCGAAGAAGCCGTTGAGGTCGCCGGGCACGAACCAGCGGCGGGAGGAAGTGGGCTGCATGGAGGGCTCGCGGCGTGGGATGGGGAAATCGTAGCGGCTTTGGCGCGTCTTCCAACGGAACAATTGGAATGAGGACATGGCGCGGGCGCGGTTCTCAGAACGACACGTCCACCGCGCCCCTCGCCCACAGCACCGACTCGTGTCCGCTCATCCGCTTCCATGCGACCCGGATCGCCTCGATGTCCTCGCGCGGCTTCGTGCCGTCTTCGTGCAACACGACCAGCACTTTGCAGCGCTGGCGCACCAGCCGGCCGTCCTGTTGGAAGCGCCACTGGCCGTAGCCGTCGAGCACCGTGAGGCCATCGGGGAAGCGCGGCGTCACTTCGCTGTCGAGGAACGCGCGCCATTTCGATTCGTCGATGGTGCCGGTACCGTCCTCGTTGCCGACGGCGAAGTAAAGCTCGCTGCGGGTCCAGCCGGACGACTGCGCCGGCCTTGCGGCGTCCCCGCGCATCGAGGCGGTGGTCGGCGCGGTGGTTGCACAGCCAGCCACCAGCATTGCGGCGAGCACCGCGGACGACACGCAACGAAGAAGCGTCATGGCAGGAACCTCGCAGCCTGTTCGGGCGACGGAAGCACGCACTGTTCGTATCGCCCGAAGATCCTGTACCGGTTGCGCGCGAACCCGCGATAGAGCCGGTCACGGACCCCGCGCGGCAGCACGCGCAGCAGCGCCGCGATCGCCCACACGCCACCCAGCCCCGACAGCACGCGCACGATGGCCTCGGTATCGGTCCACGCGACGCCGTCTTCGACCAGCAGGAACGACACCGGATCGTCCGCGTCCAGTCCGTGCGCATGCAGCAGTGCGCGCCCGCTTTCACCCTGCATGGCGGCGAAACGGTAGCGGCCGCTCCGGTCGTGCCGGAGCAGGAAGCGCACCCAGCCGTTGCACAGCACGCATACGCCGTCGAAGACGATCACGGCCGGCACGCGTTGCGGCTCACTCGACATCCAGCCACCCCCGGTAATGCACGAGCCGCCCGATCCACGGCATCGTCGCGTTCACCTCGAAACGATACCGGTGATCGCGTTCGTACTCGCGTGCGACGACATCATCGAACCAGCGCTGCGGCAGCGGCACGCCCAGTGCGCGTACCTTCGCCACGCGCCACACGATCGCATGGCTGGCGTCGAGCGGCTCCACGCCAAGGTGGAAACCGAACGTCACCCACCCCAGCCGTTCGCACAGCAAGCGGTCGTCCGCCCACAGGCGCGAGCGCATGGCGCGGCCTTTGATGATGCGGGCCCAGCGTTCGTAACGCGGACCGCTGTCGATCTCGACGTCGATCGTGCCGCGGCCTTGCGCCGGCAACCGCGTCGCCCACGCGCACAGGCGCGACAGGACACCGTGCCCGCGTTCGACTTCGACCTTGCCGTGGTACCGGCGAAATCCAGTGCGTTCGTGCAACGCGCGCACGGTCGGCGGCAGGTCGTCGAAACGCGCCGGAAGCAGCTGACGGTACAGCGGCGTCGGCGCGATCGCGGTCATCGGCGGGGATCGATCCAGACCAGCGACGCCATGCGTCCGCCGCGCTGGTCGCGACGATGCGAGAAGAAGCGCTGCGGGTCGGAAATCGTGCACAGGCCGCCGCCGTGGATGTGCTCCGGCGCCATGCCCTGCGCCTGCAAACGACGCCGCGCGAGGGCATACAGGTCCACGCGCCAATGCCCCGGGCGCGTGGCGACGAAAGCGCCTTGCGCACCGGCATCGTGCGAAACGAATGCGTCGAACACGTCCTGCCCGATTTCGTACGCCTGCGGACCAGCGGCGGGGCCGAGCCAGGCGTGCACGCGGTCGGGCGCGGCATGCATCGTGGCCAGCGTGTTTTCCAGCACGCCGCCCGCGAGGCCGCGCCAGCCGGCGTGCGCGCCGCCGATCTGGCTGCCATCGTCGGCACAGAACAGCACCGGCAGGCAGTCGGCGGTGAGGATCGTCAGCACGACGCCGGGCTCGGAGGTCACCGAGGCATCGGCTTCGACCTCGTCCGTCGCCGGCGCATCGAAACGGTGCGCGTATGTCCCATGCACCTGCCGCAGCCAGCACGGCGGGGACGGCAGGTCCGCATGTTCGATGAGCAGCGCGCGGTTGGTTTCGACCGCGCCGGCTTCATCGCCGGCGCGCAGGCCGAGGTTGAAGTCATCGAACGGCGGCGCCGAGACGCCCAGTCCGTGCCGCAACGTGGTGAAGGCCCGCACGCGCGCCGGAACCGGCCACTGCGCATCGATCCACGCCGCGGCCATCGCTCAACGTTCCTTTTCGGCCGCCGCGGCCGTGTCGTCGCGAAGCGCGCGCACCAGCTGTACCAGGTCGTCCGGCACCGGCGCGGTGCAGCGCACGGGCTCGCCGGTCACCGGATGTGCGAACTCCAGCGTCTCGGCGTGCAGCGCCTGGCGCTTGAAGCCGCGCAGCGTCGCGATCAGGTCTTCGGTCGCGCCGCGCGGGAGCTTCAGCGGGCCGCCGTAGAGCGGGTCGCCGACGATGGGGTGCTTCAGGTGCGCCATGTGCACGCGGATCTGGTGGGTGCGGCCCGTTTCCAGGCGGCATTCCAGCAGCGTGTGCGCGCGGAAGCGTTCGCGCAGGCGGAAGTGGGTGACGGCGTCGCGGCCGTCCTCGCGCACCGCCATGCGGATTCGGTCGCGCGGGTGGCGGTCGATCGGCGCATTCGCGGTACCGCCGGACACCAGCGAGCCGACCACGACGGCCAGGTACTGGCGATGGACTTCGCGCGAGGACAGCTGCTCGATCAGCGCCGTGTGCGCCTGCAGGGTGCGCGCGACGACCATGACGCCGGAGGTGTCCTTGTCGAGCCGGTGCACGATGCCCGCACGCGGCAGGACGTTCAGCCCCGGATCGCGGTGCAGCAGCGCATTGACCAGCGTGCCGGCCGGATTGCCCGCGCCCGGGTGCACGACCAGCCCGGCCGGCTTGTTGATCACGATGACGTGTTCGTCCTCGTACAGGACGTCGAGCGCGATGTCCTCGGGTTCCGAATGCGTCTGGACGTCGAGCTGCACGTGCAGCGTGACCGTCTCACCGCCGCGCACCGGATCGCGCGGGCGGACCTCGCGCCCGTCGAGGCGGGCGTCGCCGGACTTGATCCAGGCGGCCAGGCGGGAGCGGGAGAAATCGGGGAACAGTTCGGCCAGCACCGCGTCGAAGCGACGACCGGCGGCGACGTCCGGAACGGTCGCCTGCAGGGGGGCGGCGGGCGCTTGGGAATTGGCAGTCATCGGACGGGCAGGATTCAGGGCAGGCAGGTGGGGACTGCTATTATCCGGTCTTCGTACCTTCGGCGCCCGTCGAGATCCCATGAACCTACGTTCCGCCCCTTCGCGCCTGCTGGCCCTGCTGCTGATCGTCGCCTTCGCCGGCGTGGGCTGCAGCAAATTCAAAGACAAGGATGCGGACGAGGGCGTCCCGGTCGAACAGCTCTACCAGAAAGCCCACAAGTCGATGACCAACGGCAACTGGTCGGCGGCCGAGACCACGTTCAAGCGCCTCGTCGCCCAGTACCCGTACGGCCCGTACACCGAGCAGGCGCTGGTCGAAACCGCCTACGCCCAGTACAAGGCCGGCAAGCACGATGACGCGATCAGCAGCATCGACCGCTTCATCCGTACCTACCCGACGCACAAGAACATCGCGTACATGTACTACCTGCGCGGGCTGACCAACTCCAGCCGCGACACGGTGTTCCTGCAGAAGGTGTGGACGCTGGACGCCAGCCGCCGCGACCTCGCCACGCCGTTGCAGGCGTTCAACGATTTCTCGATCGTCGCCGACCGCTATCCCAACAGCCGCTATGCGGCCGACGCGCGCGAGCGCATGGCCGGCCTGCGCGACATGTTCGCCCGCCACGAGCTCGACACGGCGCTGTACTACCTGCGGCGCACCGCGTACGTGGCTGCCGCCGAACGCGCCAAGTTCCTGCTGGAAACCTACCCGCAGAGCTCGTACCAGAACGACGCCGTCGCCACGCTGGCCGCCGCGTACGAAGGCCTGGGCAACAAGGTGCTGGCGGACGACGCCCGCCGCGTGCTCCAGCTCAACGATCCGAACCATCCGTTCCTGGCCGGCAAGTGGCCGGACTACCCGAGCAACTGGCGCAAGCTCAACCCGTTCGCGGGCGAGAAGTCGCCGCTGGACAACGACTGATCGGGTTGTATCGATGCATAGCGAAAACGCCGCCTTCGGGCGGCGTTTTTGTTTGGGAGGCGGTCTGCCTCAGTGCCCGTATCCGTTCGAGATCGGGTATCGACGCTCGCGACCGAACGCACGCCGCGACACCTTCGGCCCTGGCGCGGCCTGGTGGCGCTTCCATTCGCTGATGCGCACCAGGCGCAGCACGCGATCCACCGTGGTCTGGTCGAAGCCCGCGGCGATGATGTCCTCGCGCGACTGCTCCTGGTCGACGTAGCGCAGCAGGATCGCGTCGAGCACGTCGTACGGCGGCAGCGAATCCTGGTCCTTCTGGTTCTCGCGCAGTTCGGCCGACGGCGGGCGGTCGATCACTTCCTGCGGGATCACGCGGTCGCCGACCGTGTTGCGCCAGCGCGCGAGCTCGAAGACCTCGGTCTTGTAGATGTCCTTCAGCGGCGCGTAGCCACCGCACATGTCGCCGTAGATGGTGGCGTAGCCGACGGCGTATTCGCTCTTGTTGCCGGTGGTCAGCAGCAGGCCGCCGAACTTGTTGCTCATCGCCATCAGCAGCGCGCCGCGCGTGCGCGACTGGAGATTCTCTTCGGTCGTATCGACATCGCGTCCGGCGAACGTCTCCGACAGCGCATCGAGGAAACCCTGGAACGGCTTCTCGATCGGGATCGTCAGCAACCTCACGCCCTGTACGCGGCACTGCTCTTCGGCCAGGTCGTTCGACAACGCGGCGGTATACCGCGACGGCATGCGCACCGCGGTGACGTTCTCCGCGCCCAGCGCATCGACGGCGATCGCCAGCACCAGGGAGGAATCGATGCCGCCCGACAAGCCCAGCCACGCATGCTTGAAGCCGTTCTTGGTGAAGTAGTCGCGCGTGCCGCGAACGACCGCACGCCAGGCCAGCGCGTCGCGGCTTTCGTCGCCATCCTCCATCCACTGCACCGGCGAGAAGCGGCGCGAATCCGGATCGAAATCCACCACCAGCCACTGCTCGGCGAACGCCACCGCAGCCGGATGCACGGTGCCGTCGCCATCGGCGACGACCGAACCGCCATCGAACACCAGCGCATCCTGCCCACCCACCACGTTGACGTACACCAGGCCGACGCCGGTTTCCTGCACGCGCTGCGCCATCAGCGCGTCGCGATCGGAATGCTTGTCGCGCTCGAACGGCGATGCGTTGGGCACCAGCACCAGCTCCGCGCCCTTGGCGACCGTGCTGGCGAGCGGCTCGGGGAACCACAGGTCCTCGCAGATCAGCAGGCCGACCTGCACGCCATCGACGTCGAAGACGCAGTCGTCGCGGTCGGGGTCGACATCGAAGTAGCGGCGTTCGTCGAACACCGCGTAGTTGGGCAGTTCGCGCTTGCGATAGGTGTGCGAGACGTGGCCGTCGCGCAGCACGCTGGCGGCGTTGTAGACGACGCTGCCGGCCGCCTGCGGCCAGCCGACCACCGCAACGATGTCGCGCACGCCGGCGGCGATGCGTTCGATCTCCGCCTGACAATCGGCGAGGAAGCTGGGACGCAGCAGCAGGTCTTCCGGCGGATAGCCGCTGAGCGCGAGTTCGGGGAACAGCACGACGTCGGCGCCGTATTCGTCGCGCGCCTGCTCGATCATCGCCACGATGCGCTCGGCATTGCGCTGGACGGCACCGACGGGGAAGTCGAACTGGGCGAGGGCGATGCGTAGGGGGTTCGGCATTGAACAACCTTCTGCTTGCGTTGAGCCCGCGCGACACGCGTCGGCCGACTCGCGATGGGGTGCCTATTGTTCCAGATCGCGCGATGCGGGTTCGTGAGCCCACGGGCCCCACAAAAAAGGCCGCCCGAAGGCGGCCTTTCCCGAACAACTCAAACCATCGAAGCGCTTACTTCGCCAGACGCTTGGCGATGGCAGCGCCCAGGTCGCCCGGCGACTTCACCGTGGTGACGCCGGCCTTTTCCATCGCGGCGAACTTGCCTTCCGCGGTGCCCGAGCCGCCCGAGGCGATCGCGCCCGCGTGGCCCATGCGCTTGCCCTTCGGGGCCGAGGCGCCGGCGATGAAGCCGACCACCGGCTTGGTGACGTGCTTGGCGATGAACTCGGCCGCTTCTTCCTCGGCCGAACCGCCGATCTCGCCGACCATGATGATGCCTTCGGTCTGCGGGTCTTCCTGGAACAGCTTGAGCGCGTCGATGAAGTTCGTGCCGTTGATCGGGTCGCCGCCGATGCCGATGCAGGTCGACTGGCCCAGGCCCACGTCGGTGGTCTGCTTGACCGCTTCATAGGTCAGCGTGCCCGAACGCGACACGATGCCGATCTTGCCCGGCATGTGGATGTGGCCCGGCATGATGCCGATCTTGCACTCGCCCGGCGTGATCACGCCCGGGCAGTTCGGACCGACCAGCACGGTGTCCGGATAGCCCTTCAGCGCGTTCTTGGCGCGCAGCATGTCCAGCACCGGGATGCCTTCGGTGATGCACACGATGACCTTGATGCCGGCAGCGGCCGCTTCCATGATCGCGTCGGCCGCGAACGGCGGCGGGACGTAGATGACGGACGCGTCGGCGCCGGTGGTCTTCACGGCTTCGGCGACGGTGTTGAAGACCGGCAGGCCCAGGTGCTCCGTGCCGCCCTTGCCCGGCGTGACGCCGCCGACGACCTTGGTGCCGTACTCGAGCATCTGCTGCGCGTGGAAGGTGCCCTGCGAGCCGGTGAAGCCCTGGACGATCACCTTCGTGTTCTTGTTGATCAATACGCTCATGGTGTCGTCAGTCCTTACTTGCCGGCGACGGCCGCAACCGCCTTCTTCGCGCCGTCGTTGATGTCGTCGGCCGGCGTGATCGCCAGGCCCGAGTTCTTCAGCAGTTCCTTGCCGGCTTCGACGTTGGTGCCTTCCAGGCGAACGATCACCGGGACCTTGACGTCGACTTCCTTCACCGCGGCGATGATGCCCTCGGCGATCATGTCGCAGCGGA
>Ga0209676_1000548_pt1 | contig 57446 bp, 52 predicted proteins | sample AraplaCvi_mLB_r2_FD_184282 | JGI IMG/M metagenome (GOLD analysis project Ga0209676, IMG submission 184282) | Arabidopsis root microbial communities from North Carolina, USA - plate scrape MF_Cvi_mLB_r2 (SPAdes) (version 2) | ecosystem: Host-associated > Plants > Roots > Endosphere | place: USA... | reverse complement strand
TCGGCATACAGGCTGCGCAGGTCTTCGCTGCCGGCCTGCGCCTCGATGGTCGAGCGGCGGCCGGGTTCCGGCGCCTTGCTCACCCGGTTGACGATACCGCCCTGGCTGCCACGGCCATACAGCACCGCTGCCGGCCCCTTGAGCACTTCGACCCGCTCGATGTTATGCAGGTCGCGAATGTACTGGCTGTCGTCGCGAATACCGTCCAGGTAGAAGTCGTTGCTGGCCTCGAAGCCGCGAATGCGCACACTGTCGAAGCGGGTGTCGGCACCGCTGCTGACGTTGGGGATGCCTTCCAGCGCCTTGCCCAGGGTATTGCTGCCGTAATCCAGCACGTTGGCGGTCTTCACCGTGTCAATGGCCTGCGGCACATAGCGCACCGGCGTCGAGGTGCGGGTCGCAGTGCTTACCTCCTTGACCCGTGGGTTGTCCTTGTCGCGCTCGCTGTCGGCGGTAACCGACAGTTCCGGCAGGGTGGTGGTGGCGGCACTGGCCAGGCCGGCGCTGCACAGCAGCGACAGGCCAAGCGTCAGGGGTGAAAGACGGCAAGGTACAAGCATGGGCACATCCGGAGCGAGCAGGTGAAAAATAGATGCGGATGGTAATGCTTGCTATTTGCTATTGCATGAGTATTTGTAAAGGCTTGTCATTACATCTGTGTCTGTTTGTTACAGTCCCTGCCGTGCTGCGAGCTACTCACAGGAAAATTGTCCGTTCGATCAACAGGCCCATTCCCACACCAGATAAATTATCCGCTGATTGCGCAAACGTGCATGGAAATGCACCAGGCCCGCAGGCGATTTTGGTTATATCAACCTGCATTTCACGACTTTTTGACATTTGTAATCGCACACGGCTAGGATTCGGCCAACGCCTGCTGGCCATGATCTTGGCCATGCTGCTGCCAGAGGCCGCCGTGTGATTACCGGCGGGCCTTCCAGTCTGGATCCGCATAGCGTCGAACCTACGAAGGGGCGTTGGTTCCTGGCGTCATATTGCAGAGCGTTTTTGATTAAGAAATAAGGAAAACAACATGTTGAAAACCAGGATCAGCCTGGTCGCCCTGGCGATGATCGCCGCGACCCAGGCACAGGCCAATGATCAGGCCGACAGCAAAGGCTTCATCGAGGACAGCCACGCCAACGTCCTGCTGCGCAACGCCTACATCAACCGCGACAAGAAACACGGCACCGACGACCAGATCGAATGGGGCCAGGGCGTCATCGCCAACTTCTCCTCCGGCTTCACCCAGGGCACCGTCGGTGTCGGCGTCGATGCATTCGGCCTGTACGCCGTGCGTCTGGACGGCGGCAAGGGCCACAACGGTGGCGCCGGTGTCGACTTCTTCAAGCCTTCGGACTTCAAGGACGAGAACGGCAACGCCAACTCGCCGCACAACCTGGCCCGTGGTGGCGCTGCCGTGAAGTTCCGCATCTCCAACACCGTGCTCAAGTACGGTGACCAGATGCCGGCACTGCCAGTGCTGCAGTACGACGACGCCCGCCTGCTGCCAGAAAGCTTCACCGGTACCCTGATCACCTCCAAGGAGATCCAGGGCCTGGAACTGAACGCCGGCCGCTTCACCCAGGAAGCGCGCAAGAGCGCCGAGCGCCGTGACGGTGGTGGCCTGAAGTCGATCAACGTCCTCGGTGGTAGCTACAAGTTCACCGACAACTTCACCGCTTCGCTGTACACCGCCGACAACGAAGACGTGATGAAGAAGCACTACCTGGGCCTGAACTACGTCTTCCCGATCGCCAGCGACCAGTCCCTGACCCTGGACTTCAACGGCTACAAGTCGGACATCGACGACAAGTTCGTGAAGTCCGCTGGCCTGAACGGCGACTCCAACACCATCTGGAGCCTGGCAGCCACCTACGCGTACGGTGCGCACTCGTTCACCATCGCCCACCAGCGCAGCACTGGCAGCACCGGCTACAACTACGGCTGGTACCAAAACGAGGGTGGCGTGGGTGACGGTGGTTCGACCATCTACCTGGCCAACTCGTACTGGTCCGACTTCAACGCCGAAGACGAGCGTTCCTGGCAGCTGGGCTACGGCCTGGACTTCGGTGCCTACGGCATCCCGGGCCTGACCTACAAGCTGGCCTACGTGGTGGGTGACAACATCAACACCCGCAACGTCGCCAATCCGCAGGGCTTCGGTGAAGGTAAAGAGCGCGAGATCTTCAACCAGATCCGTTACGTGGTGCAGGACGGCCCGGCCAAGGATCTGTCGATCAAGCTGCGTAGCTCGTTCGTGCGTACCAACAACGCCGTGCAGCAGAACGGTTACAACGACGACGGCAACGAAGTCCGCGTATTCGTCGAGTACCCGATCAGCATCTTCTGATCCACATTTGTTTGTATAAAAGCTTGGGGCCGCGCTGCGGCCCTTCGCGGGCTTGCCCGCTCCCACAGGTACAGCGCCAGATTCGAAAACGGCGCTATAACTGTGGGAGCGGGCAAGCCCGCGAAGGGCTGCAGAGCAGCCCCAGTCTGGATGTCATGCTGGTTCAGTCTGCTCGCGGCGAACAGCTGAAGCCACAGCTCTTACTGCATTATCTCCAGTCTCCGGCGCAAAGCTGTCACTACGCGCCATCCGCCACATCCGCGCATAAAACTCGCTTTCAATCGAGCCACTGAGCAATTCGCCCGGCTTGAGGAACGTGTGCAAGTCCGAGAACAACCCGATTTCGCTGGGGCTGATACGCCGCGCCAGGTGCTTGGGCTTGAGCTCCGAAGGATGCTCCAGGCCTGCGGCAGCCAACATTTCGGCCAGCGCATGCAGCGTGTTGCGGTGGAAGCTGGCCACCCGTTCGGCCTTGTCCGGCACCACCAGGGCACGCTGGCGCAGCGGGTCTTGCGTGGCCACGCCGGTCGGGCATTTGTTGGTGTGGCAGCTCTGCGACTGAATGCAGCCGATGGCAAACATGAAGCCGCGCGCGGAGTTGACCCAGTCCGCCCCGATAGCCAGCACGCTGGCGATGTCGAAGGCACTGACGATCTTGCCTGCCGCGCCAATGCGGATGCTGGTGCGCAGGTTCAGGCCGACCAAGGTGTTGTGCACGAACATCAGGCCTTCGCGCATCGGCACGCCCATGTTGTCGCTGAACTCGCGGGGTGCTGCACCGGTGCCGCCTTCCTTGCCATCGACGACGATGAAGTCCGGTGTGATGCCAGTGGCCAGCATGGCCTTGGCAATGCCCATGAATTCCCAAGGGTGGCCCAGGCAGAATTTGAACCCCACCGGCTTGCCGCCCGACAGCTCGCGCAGGCGGGCAACGAACTGCAGCAACTCGACCGGGGTGCGGAAGGCACTGTGCGCTGCCGGCGAGATGCAATCCTCGCCCTCGCGCACGCCACGGGTGGCAGCAATCTCGGGGCTGACCTTGTGCCCCGGCAGGATGCCACCGTGGCCCGGTTTGGCGCCCTGGCTGAGCTTGATCTCGATCATCTTCACCTGCGGCGAGCGTGCCTGCTCGGCGAAGCGCTGCGGGTCGAAGCGGCCGTCCTCGGTGCGGCAGCCGAAGTAGCCGCTGCCGATTTCCCAGATCAGGTCACCGCCGTGTTCGCGGTGGTACGGGCTGATGCTGCCTTCGCCGGTGTCATGGGCAAAACGGCCCATGCGTGCACCACGGTTGAGGGCAGCGATGGCGTTGGCACTGAGGGCGCCGAAGCTCATGGCCGAGATGTTGAAGATCGACGCCGAATAGGGCAGGCGGCATTGCGGCCCGCCGATGGCGATGCGGAACGATGCCGGGTCTGGCGTGACCACCGGCAGCATGGAATGGCTGATGAATTCGAAGCCGGGCTTGTAGGCATCGTTGAGGGTGCCGAAGGCTTTCTCGGCACTTTCGTTCTTGGCCCGGGCGTAAACCAGCGAACGCTGCGAGCGGGAGAACGGCAGCTTGTCGTCGTCGCCCTCGATCAGATACTGGCGGATTTCCGGGCGGATAGTTTCGATCAGGTAGCGGATGTTGCCCAGGATCGGGTAGTTGCGGCGCACGGCGTGGTGGTTCTGGCGCAGGTCGTTGAGGCCGACCAGGCTGAGCAGCGCGGTGATCAGTGTCAACGGCCACAGCCAGGCATGCTGGGGCAGCAGCGGCAGGCTGGCGACGGTGAACAGCAGGCAGAGGGCGAGGCAGGCATAGCGGCTGGGTAGAGAGTGTTTCATGGGTCCATCGCAGGCAGGATGACCGGGCCTAGGATAGGCAAAGGCGGGGAGGGAAAAACCTGGGTAATCGGTAAAAGACTGTTACCTGATTGTGGTTGTGTTGCCTGTGCTGGCCTCATCGCCGGCAAGCCAGCTCCCACAGGATCACTACAGTCCTCAAGACCTATGCAGTACCTGTGGGAGCTGGCTTGCCGGCGATGACGCCAGCACAGGCGGTACAGTTCCTCCCCCCATAAAAGTGTTAGCGAGGCAACAGCACGCTGACCCGCAACCCACCCCCCTCGCGGTTCGCCAACCGCAACTCGCCGCCATGGCTGGTAGCGATCCGCTGGGCAATGCTCAACCCCAGCCCATACCCCCCGGACGCCGGGTTGCGCGACCCTTCACCGCGCACGAACGGGTCGATGATGGTCGCCAGCAGGCCCGGCGCAATCCCCGGCCCGCGGTCGTCGATATGGATGAACACCCCGGTGGTCGCCTGTTCCAGCGTGACCGAAATCTCCTTGGCATAACGCAACGCATTGACCAGCAGGTTCTGCAGGCAGCGCTGCAGCAGCAGGGCATCGGCCCGCAGGCTGCCGGCCTGGCCATGCACCGGCAACGGCTCTTGGGCAGTGGCCAGCTCCGCGCACTGGCGCGCTACCAGCCGGTCCAGGTCTACCTGCTGCAAGTTCTGCTGCTCCCCCGCGCGCAGGTAATCGAGCACCTGGCCGATCATGTCGTCCATCTGCGTGATGTTCTGCCGCAGGCGCTGCCGGTGTTCGTCGTCCGGCAGGCGCTCCAGGCGCAGGCGCATCCGCGTCAGCGGGGTGCGCAGGTCGTGGGACACGGCGGCCAGGAAGTAGGCCTTGTCGTTGACCATCGCGATCAGCCGCTGCTGCATGGCATTGAAGGCCTGTGCGGCCTGGCGTACTTCCTCCGGGCCATCCAGCGCCAGGGGCGGCTGCTCGAGGTTGCTACCCAGGCCGCGCGCGGCATCGGCCAGGCGCCGCAACGGGCGCAGGCACAGGCGCACCGCGATCAGGCACACCAGCAATACCGCGACGATGCGCAGCGCGTACACCCGCAACAGGTAATCGCTGATCAGCACCCAGGCTGACTCGCCGCTCCAGCCTTGCAGTTCCTGGCCCTCGATGGTCAGCCAGTGCCCATCGGCCAACGGCACCGCGAACTGCAGATGCGCTTGGGCCGTACGCAGGCCGAACAGGCTGCGCCACACGATCGGCTGGCCCTGTTCGTCGGTCAACTGCACCTTCATCAGGCGCACGTTCTGGGCATGCCCCAACTCGTACTCCAGGGCCTGGTGCAGCAACAGTTCGATACGCCTGCGCCCACGGCGCTCGTCCTGCACCGGCGTGGGCAGGGCTTCGCTGCAATGCAGTTGGTAATGCGCTGGCGCCCGCAGTGCACCGGCACGGCAGTCTGCCTGGGCGATCAACGGCGCGCTGCGGGCGGCGATCAGCCGGACAGGGGCCTCAAGTACCTGGGCAAAACGCACATCGAACCAGATGCTGCTCGACATCAGCTGGATCAGCACGGTGCCGCTGACCATGATCAGCAACAACTGGCCGAACAAGGTGCGTGGCCACAGCCGGCGCAGCCAGCGCATGTCAGGCATCGGCCCCGTTGGCGGCGATGCTCAGCAAATAGCCTTCGTTGCGGATGGTGAGAATTTGCGCGGCACCCGCCGGTGCGTGGCGCAGGTGCTGGCGCAGGCGGCTGACGCACATGTCCACCGAACGGTCGTCGGGCAGGTGGTCGCGGCCGAACGCACTGCGCGTCAGCTGGTCACGGGACACCACGCGGCTGTTGGCTTCCAGTAGTTCGCGCAATACGCGGTAGTCGGAGCGGGGCAGGGTCAGGGTCTCGCCGTCTGGGCGGGTGAGCAGGCGCTTCACGTGTTCCAGGCGGAAACCGGCGAACAGCCGGGTTTCCTCTACCGGCGCTTCGGCGGGGGCATCCAGGCGTTGCGGACGGCGCAGCACGGCCTTGATCCGGGCGATCAGTTCGCGTGGCTCGAAGGGCTTGGCCAGGTAGTCGTCGGCACCGACTTCCAGGCCGATGATGCGGTCCAGCGTGCTGCCCTTGGCCGACAGCATGATCACCGCCAACCCGGGTGTGGCTTGCAACTGGCGGCACAGACTCAGGCCGTCTTCGCCCGGCAGCATCAGGTCGAGCACCACCAGCTCCACCTTGTGCCGGGCCAGTTGTTCGCGCATCTGCTCGCCGTCAGCCGCTGCCAGCACGTTATAGCCGGCGTCTGTCAGGTAATCACAAAGAAGTTCGCGGATCTCGTCGTCATCATCGACAACAAGCAGGGTTGTGCTCATGCGGAAAACACCTGTTCGGTGAGGCCGGTGGCGCTCGTTACGTTCGATTACATCCCCGTACAAGCCGGGTCTGGAGCCCGGAGGGCCGATCCCTAGAATCCTAACAAAAAATCATCTGCAAATACGAAGCCTTCCCAAATGAACGCCGAGAGCACCCCGAACGCCTTCTCCTCCATCAGCCGAGGCGGCACTCGCCTGAAACCGCTGGCCCTGTTCATCGCCGTAGCCGTCAGTGGTGGCGCGATGGCAGCCGACAGCAAGCCCCTGGAGCTGGATGCCACTCAGATCGAAGACAGCGCCCTGCTGCCTGCCGACGAAGCCGGCCAGCTGGGTTACACGGTCGAAAGCACCCGCAGCTCCACAGGCCTGGCCCTGACGCCGCGCCAGACGCCGCAGTCGGTCACCACCATTACCCGCCAGCAGATGGATGACCGCGACATCCACACCATCGAGCAAGCGCTGGAAACCACCCCAGGCGTGACCGCCAGCAAGTCCGAAGTGGGCGGGCGTACCGACTACCGTGCCCGTGGTTACTCGATCAGCAACTGGAAGGTCGATGGCCTGCAGTTCCAGGGCGGCTCCGACTTCAGTGGTGGCGGCAACGCGCTGAACATGGACCTGTACGAGCGCATCGACATCGTGCGCGGCGCCAACGGCCTGCTGGGTGGTACCGGCGACCCGTCGGCCACCGTCAACCTGATCCGCAAGGCACCGACCAGGACCTTTGGCGGTAGCGCCTATGCCACCTACGGCAGCTGGGACAAACGCCGCCTGGGCGCCGACCTCAACCTGCCGCTGTCCGAAGACGGCCGCCTGCGTTCGCGCTTCGTGATGACCCAGCAGGACGCCAACTCATTCCGCGACAACCAGTCCGAGCGCTCCCGCGCCGCGCTGGCCAACTTCGAGTTCGACCTGGACGACGCCACCACCCTCGGTGCCGGCTACCAGTACGAATACAACAAGATCGTCGGCGGCGGCTGGGGTGCGAACATCCCGATCTGGTACCGCGACGGCAGCAAGACCGACCTGCCGCGCAGCACCAACGTGGTGCCTAGCTGGAGCTTTGGCGAGTACACCACCCGCACCGCGTTCGGCTCGCTGGAGCACCGCTTCGACAATGACTGGAGCCTGGACCTGAAAGCCGCCCAGAGCACCGCCGAAACCCTCAACCACCGCGGCCTGGCCAAGGTCAACTCGGCGGGCCGTGGCAGCTACGGCGGCTACTGGGACCAGGATGGCAGCGGTGCCGTGCTCAACGGCCTGCACAGTTCCACCGACACCACCCAGCAATCGGCGCAGATCGACCTGTCCGGCCCGTTCCAGCTGTTCGGCCGTACCCACCAGGCGATGGTCGGCTACAACGACAGCCGCACCGTGGCCTGGTCGCCGGAGTACACCTGCACCATGGTCGGCGACGGCATGGCCAGCGCGCCTGCGCTGGGCTGCCAGTTCCGCGCCAACAACGGCTTCCCGCTGACCGACTGGCGCAATGGCGTGGATGACGACTACAACATCGTCGCCTCGCGAACCGGCCGCCACAGCAAGACCACCACCCGCCTGCAAGGCATGTACGCGGCAACCCGCCTGAGCATCACCGACCCGCTGTCGGTCATCCTCGGCGTGCGCACCAGCAACTACTCGGCCACCACCCGCAGCGTGGCTGGCGCACGTAGCAGCCAGGAAGAAAACGGCATCGTCACCCCGTACCTGGGCGCCGTGTACGACCTCAACGACAACTACTCGCTGTACGCCAGCTACACCGACATCTTCACCCCGCAAACCGCTGAAACCAGCAGCGGCGGCAAGGTCGAGCCGATTCGCGGGCAAAGCTACGAGACGGGTATCAAGGGTGAGTGGTTCGACGGCCGGCTGAACGCCTCTGCGGCGTACTTCCGCACCAAACAGGAAAACAAGGCAGTGCTCGACGGCGACCTGACCACCCCGACCGGCGGCGACGCCTACAAGGCCGGTTCCGGCCAGGAAACCGACGGTATCGACCTGGAAATCGCCGGCGCCCTGACCCCCAGCTGGAACGTGTACGCCGGCTACACCTACCTGCACTTCCGCCGCGTCGACAGCGACGGCCGCAGTGACCCGTCGCACCTGTTCAAGGCCTCGACCACCTACCGCCTTTCCGGCCCGCTCGACCGCCTGACCCTGGGCGCCGGGGTGACTGCGCAGAGCAATATCCGCGCAATCTCCAGCCCGGCGGGCCAGCCGAGCAATGGTGTGAGCAATGGTGCCACTGACGTGAACTGGTCCGGTTATGCCATCTGGAATGCCATGGCCAAGTACCAGCTGACCGACGATACCAGCGTCAGCCTCAATGCCAACAACCTGTTCGACAAGCACTACTACACCCGTTACGGGTTCTATGCCGGGGCCATCTATGGTGACCCACGCAACCTGTCGCTGACGGTCAGCACCGCGTTCTGATCACGCGCGTTTGGGGCTGCTGTGCAACCCATCGCCGCCAAGCCGGGCTCCCACCGCTACTTTGGGAGCAACTGCCTTGCTCAATTTCTAACAGGTGGCGCGATCCCTGTGGGAGCGGGCGCGCCCGCGAACACGGGCGAAGCCCGTGCCATCCACCGCAGCACCTGATTCGCTGGGTCGGCGTCAGGCTCAAACCATGCGCTGCACCTGTGGTAGATGGCCCAGCCCTTTGGGCTGCGCTGTCGCGTAGATAGCTGAAATTGCAAGCAATCCGCGTACCCTGTGGGAGCGGCTTTAGCCGCGAAGAATCCAACGCGGGGTATGGCACCGGCTGCGCCGGTGTTCGCGGCTAAAGCCGCTCCCACAGGGCCCCTGCTAATTCAATGAGTTATCTGCAGTTCTATGAGAGCCTGGCTTGCCGGCTATGGGCCGCAAAGCTGCCCTATTTCACCTAGGGCCAGTCTCTTGCTGGCGATCAATCGGCTTCTCCAGCCGGTCTTCGAAACTGTCCCAGTCCTCACCAAACAGTTCCACCGGGTGCATGGTCCGACTCGCGCCATTGCCACAGGCCAATGCCTTGGCCGGGCAATACAGGTCGCAGCCCCAGCAGATGCGTTCCGGGTGGCTGGGGTTTGTGGGGAATTTCTTGGCCATGGTCAGCTTCCCTCAGGACTATGTCCCCAACCTATACCTCGGCCTGCTATTCAGCTTGATCGGCATCAATATCCCGGTGGCCTTCAGCGGAGCGCATATTCCGGATCCAGATATCTTCTTGACAGATATCTGGATCCGGAATAATTTGGAGACACCTTGGCCCGCCGAGACAACACGATGCGAGTGATAACGAAAGCGGCGGTTACCAAAGCCATCGAAGCTCACGCCCAGTGGAAAGCCCCTCTGAGTCTGTGGCTCACGACCTTTGACAGGGCGACGCTGCGCTTCGAGTCTTTTGAGCAGCTAAGGGATACATGGTCTACCGCCTCTGGCTGGAACGTTGACCGCATTCCTTGTTCAAAACTCAGGCCCTCCAGCCGAAAAGGGCCGCTTGATGTCTATGTGTTCGATATCAAGAAAAACGAATGCCGTCTGATCGCATGGCTCAACACACGAACGGGCACCCTCTATATCAAGGCCATTCTGTCGCACGCGGAGTACGACAAGTGGTGCAAGAGCGATGTCAGGTAGTCGCCTGGCACTTGCCCAAAACCTACCGATTCGACAGGTGACAACCATGAAGCGGGATAAAATCGAAGCCAATGGACTAGATGCCTTCATCGCTAATATTTCACCCATGCTGGATGGCCTGAACGCCCAGATGGCAACCATGGCCCAGCTTCTTGCTGCCTGCCATGACCCTATCAAGGACGATGCAGAGCTTCAGGCGCGGATGGCATTGATCGATGAGCTCTACTCGCATGCCGACAGCGAAGGTCACGCAGCAGCGCGCTTTGCGGAGATGGTGGCGGACCGTGTCTACGAGTATGAGAGTGAGTCGGTACTCGTGCCGTTTGCGAGCCAGGCCGAAGCGTTGGCCTTCCTGCTGTCGGACAGGGGCGTGAAGCAGAAGGACCTTGCCGCGATAGCAACTCAGAGCGCGGTTTCAGAGATTTTGAACAACAAGCGGAAGATGACGGTTGCCCAGATAAAGGGCTTTGCTGAGTTTTTCAGCGTACCGGTTGAATTTTTCATGCATGGGGTAGTTTGAGATCGGTAGGGCCGCCGGGATCGCGCAGCGGCTTTGTCCTTCGTCGGCTTGTGCCCCTAAGCCACTTGTCTGGTTTCCGAAATTGCGCCACTGTAAAGACCATTGTCATTACAGTGAGCAAGCCATCATGGCATCCATCAATGTTCGTATCGACGACGATCTCAAAATCCGAGCCTATCGTGAGCTTGAGCGGTTGGGTGTTACGCCCTCCGAGCTCATGCGCCAAGCATTGCAGTACGTCGCCGAGCGCGGGCAGCTGCCTTTTAAAACTGTGCTCATGACCGATGAGGATGAGGCGCTGCTGGCGACCGTTCGTGAGCGCCTTGCCGACCCTCAGCGAGTGAAGGTTTCGCTGGATGACCTATAGCCTCGAGTTCGATGCGCGAGCGCTGAAGGAATGGCAAAAGCTGGGGGATACGGTCCGGCATCAACTCAAGAAAAAACTCGTCTCGGTTTTGCTCAATCCTAGGGTCGAGGCGAACCGGCTGCATGGCTTGCCGGACTGTTACAAGATCAAGCTGCGCAGTAGCGGCTACCGATTGGTCTACCAGGTGATCGATCAGGAGGTTGTTGTTTTTGTGGTGGCTGTGGATAAGCGCGAGCGAGAGCAGGCTTATCGGAAGGCGGCGGAGCGAGTGGTAGGTAAAACGTCATAACGGACAGACCGCTAAAGGGCGGGTTTTGGTGGCCTTGGAGGTATTCGTTGCAATGCGGCACCAGGAGTCGAATTTGTCGTTAACATTATGATTTTAAATGAAATTTTCAGCCATCCTCCTGATTGGTATCGCTAAAACTATCCTAAAGCCACCCTGTTGATTTCATATTTTATTCATTAGAGCTCTTCAAGTGACTTAGTAAACCCGACTGGAGTTGTATGGCTTTGAGAAAATCCATGAAAGAGATTCAGTGACTTTCTAGCATGCGCACATATTGCGTTGGGGATTGAGAAATGGCACCTTTAGTGCTCGCTAGGGAAGATAATCCAAAGGAGGCGGGCATGGCCAATACTTATAATATATACAAGGTAAAACCCCATAAGTTGGAGCAGCTCAAAGAAAAGCTCCGGACGGTGGGGTTAGCTGAGCAGAAGACTCATGTTGCAAATGCTTACTCAAAGACATTTTACTATTCTGAAGTTAACCCGGGGAATGACGTTTGGTGGTGGGATACGTATCGGACCTTCTTCAAAGATGATTTGCCAGTCCCTAAAAATATTTTCAACTTCGGGATGTTGCTTTGCCAACATACAGCCCAGCCTGAAACAATTTATGCGGTAAGCTTGGGTAAGTCGCACTTTTATCTGTCTAAATTTATCCAGCTTGATTTTGGTATTGACTTGGCCATTCGTATGGCAGACGAAAACTCAATATTGCTGAAGAAAAGTCGCTACTTTACGGGTACAAAAAGACAGGATGTTTCTTCTTACCAGCAATTCCAGATTGATAGTTACGAGCCTGGGGAGTCGGTCGATCACCTCAAGCTAAAAGCAGCAGACAAGGATATTTGGGGTAAACGTAATATTATCTTTGCAGACTCTATCCAAATGGACATGGATAAGGCGCCGCTTGAATTGTCAGAAATTTTTGAACAGATTGAAAAAAGTTACCAGGGCGATAAAATTATACACTTGCCTAAGTTGGAGGCTGTGACAGAGGAGTTGAGCGGTGAGCTGGATTCTGTAGCGTTTGAGAGTTTGAAGCGTGGTGAGGGGGAGGTCGCCATTCAGGAGTTCCAAGTGCACGGGGTTGCAATATGCTTTAGTTTTCATGATTACGACTATCGAATTTCAGCAAAAACTGATGGTGATATATTTCGCAAGAGTTTAGGGAATACGCTAGACATTGCTAGTGTCTCAGGCTTTATTCAAGACCATGCTGAGATTACAAACATTAATGAGATCTCTGTCCAGTTTAAGAACGAGGAGTCTGGGGCTTTTACTAAGCCGCTTAAAGAGCTGCTTGACTTTCCGATATCCTTCGATGGTGCAGATTACTTCCTTAAGGGAGGGGAGTGGTTTGTATTTAATCAGACTTTCATGGATTATCTGAAACGTTCCTTGGAAAGTATCGATGTAGTTGTTGAAGAAGATTTAATAGAAGCAGACTTTCAGCGCTGGAAAGCCGAGAAAGAACGAAGAATCGCTGCAAACGAGCCAGTCGATGATAAGCTAACTTATCGGGAAGCATATTTTAACCAGAAAATATGTGCTGATCGTGGGTTTGTATTGCTTGATAGGCAGTTGACTCTGATACAGTCACTAAAGAAAAAGAAAAACCAGTACCGAGTTGAGATCGCTGATATATATAAGTCAGGTGAGATCATTTCTGTAAAGATTTCTGAGACCAACTCTGAATTGATCTATAATATCGAGCAATCCAAAGATTCCATAGAGCTGATCAAAAGGAAGACGATAAAGTTCGACAAGTCAGTAAAAACGGCTTCGTTGTGGTTTGTATTTGAAGGAGATATAGAGAAAATCACTGACTACAATTCCATTCAGTTTCTTCTAGCTGTGGAGTCATGGCACAAGCTTGTTAAGGGCTTCGGTCTTAAACCTAAAATATACATATCGAAGCATGTTGTTTGAGCTTATAAGTCTGAGTTTGGTTTTTGTTGGGCTTCAATCCGGGAGGCTGTCAGACGTTACTGTTCGCTATTGGCCGACGCCTGCCGGTTGATGATAGGCGGAGACCACTCAAAAGCGAATATTACAGCCGACAATAATTCGGTGTGTCTTGGGGAAATATGTAGCTAATGCATATTAAAAATCTATTGGTCTGATGTTGGATATGTCGTAGTTGCTTAGATTTGGAATGGCTAATGTCGAAAGTTTGTTCGCTTCGATTGGGCATTCGGTAGTAAGTTTTTGGAGTCAATAAATGCGTTTAGTGTTTCAAATTAAAAACCATACCGGTCAACATCTGGTTCTCGTCAATCCGGCAGAGTTTCAGTGAGCTTTTTCCTGCGGGCAAGGGCTATGTCGCTCCAGCTTTGAAATAGTTCAAAAGCGCTTTCGGCGCCTATTGCTGTCATGGCTTCCAAACTCCAATTTTTGTCCGGATCTAGAAAATTATGAGCCCAGTCTACTCCCGCGATAAACATAGATCGATTACAATTACATGAGAACGGCCAAGAAACTTGGATAGCACCCGATACAGCAAATATAATGCCGAGCGCAAATCCCTGGACTTCATCGTTCCAGTTAAACCATTCCCTCGTTCGGTTATGTTTAGAGAGCATTTGGTGCAATGTCTTCTCGGCGGATTTACCAAATAGCCTTGAGTAAAATATCAGGTGCAGCTCGCTTGGAGAGCCAGTTCCTAAGTTTGAACGTCGAGTAAAGGGCGACGTTGATATTCCAATTTTTATAGACTCTGGTTCTTCGCAATAAATGAAATATAGCCCTTCGACTGCTTCAGTACTTACTGAGTATCCCGTCCGCGGACCAAATAGCATCCACTCTTTGTCAAAATTATCCATGTTGGCGCCTTTGAATTACTAATATGTCCCTACGAGCAAGGAGGGAAACAAGGTAGTGGACCACGATTAATACCGGGAAAAAGTGATCCGCTCCCACGCATTCGTGTGTTCTGTTTATTTTCTGAGTAATAAGCGATTCTGCTTGTCTGGAAGAAATATTTTTCTATGCTCTTTGAAGCTGTCAGGGTATTTTTTTAGGCCGGTAGTAAGTATGACTTGATAAGATTTACCATAGCTACCAAGTTCGCCAATTTTTTCAAGACAACGTTTAAGATTATCTAGTTCAATCCCCGATGTTTCTGGTGTGTCGATCAGCAAAAACCTGGGAAACGGCACGTCTTCTTGTGATAGGGATAGATTCATGAGGGCGAGGTAATACATAAGCCGCCTTGATACGGCTGAGCTGGCCTCCCTATATTCTCCGCTGCCAACTATCGGGAGGTAGTCATCTAAGCTTATGCGAGCAGTGTTGCAGTCAGGTAGTGCGTCGGTCATTAACTTGTTATAGATGGAGCTGAGCTTCCCTACCTTGCCCTGAATATCTATTTTTGCTTTTGCTTCTAACGCATCTGTTTGCAGTTTTGAGCTTTCATGGTCGCTTCTCTTTCGCTCATAATCGTTTGTGAGGCGGACATTTTTGCTTTCCGCTTCAATTTGCTGGCGTATTTTGTCTATGTCTAGACGAGTGTTTAGAATTTCATCGTCAATATCATTTATGGTGTCTAAGTCTATTGGTGTGTCTAGATTGTCAACGCGTTCTTCAATTTTTCGCATTAACTCTGGAATTTCTGCTTCCAGTCTGCGAATATTATTTTGAATAGTATTCAGGTCTTGGTTGCAATCGGCGATGGCTAGTTCAATGGTTTGGGTTGTTTTGATTTTTGCTTTGTAGATCTCTTTGTATTCTTTGGATGTATAGAAAAAACGTTGATATTGTTCTTCTTGTATCTCTGAGCCACAGACGCAATGCCCTGTTGCGCGCTCAACCTTCCCCAAACAGTAAGGGCATGTGTCTGCCGAAAATAAATTAAGCTGGTCATGCGAATGAATGATTTTTACGATTTGAGAGATTTCTCTTAAAGTGTTTTCTTTTACGGTGTTTAATTGTTGTTTTTCACCTAGGTTTGAGATTAAGTCTTTATTTAAATTGCTTAAATTCAGTTGTTTCTCGGTGATTTGGTTCTTTATGTCTGTCAATGCATAATCGGCTGCTGTCCCTTTGAACTCTCTGTTGCTTTTGAATTTGCCTCTGGCGTGATGTAAGCGCTCTAATTGATTCTCTTTTTCTTGCAGAGATGTCTGAAGAAACGAAATGTTCAGCGGTTCGGAACTTCCAGATAGCTCTTCAATGATCCGGGAGTATTCTTTCAGAAGCCCTGCCGCAATATTTTTATCTTTTTCTAGTGCTTTTGACTTGGATAGAGATTCGTAGTATTCCGAAAATGTTTTCCCGACTAAAAGCTCAAATATGGCTTTTCTCAGAAGCTCGGAGTCATTCATGAAATTGCTTTGTGTATCTATCTTTTTGTAAACCCCTTTAGGGTCGGGTTGCTGATCATGATAGATAAGTCGCATAAGATCGGTGAAATTGATCTTGAAATTTCTATAACCTTAGTACAATTCTACAACGCTTATTCCTAGTTTCGAGAGAATCCAGTCTGAAAATATGTACTCAACTTCCGGGGAGCGAAATACCTGGAGTACGGAAATGGGCTCATCGCTGTTATGTATTAATACTGTTGATTTCTCATTGATGTCGCAGGCTTCTAGAATAGAGGACACGGTTATATCGTTGTCGTCTATGTAGCGAGTTAATTTGTAGCATTCATTATTTATTCTTATGTACAACTCGACGCGATTGTCTTTGTCCTCTGTGATTTGTTTGTGCTGCTCTTTCTTCTCTTTGCGGCTGAATTCGCTAACTCGCCCGCCAAGCCCGTAATAGATCAAATTGCAGAAGGTGCTCTTGCCCGTTCCGTTGTCACCCTCTATAAGAATGAGGTTTTCATCAAATAGGGGGGATTCGAAATGATAGTTCGTGCCCTCATAAACTACCTTTTGAATTCTTAGACTTCCCATATTTTAATACCTCTATCCCGATATACCTTGCTGAGAAATGTATCAAGAGTAATGGCTGTACTCCTCTGAATTGCTCTCTTGAACTTATCGCAATTCATGTACTCGTTCTTGAAGACTACCTTGGATAGAAAGCTCGAGGGTAGTTTTTCTTTGTTTAGAGTTATGTTAACTAGTGCTTCTGTATCACCCTTGTGGAGAGATACATATCCCTTCTTTTCAAGGGTGAATAAAATTTTTAGTGTTTCGCTTCTTTTTGAAAGACCATTTGTATAGCTATGAAAGAGAAAGTCCTTATCGCCTTTGTGTAGCTTTTCTGTAGCTGAAGACTCTAATATTAATATGTTTCGCTTGTTGGTTATTAATTCTATTATGAATGGAATTTTTCTATAGTCTTTAAAAACTCGTCCGTTGGTGCAGCCAAGGCAGTCAAGGATAATTATTGTTGCATATGTCAGCAGGTAAAAGTCATCAGATGATATGAACATTAAGTTCTTTTTAGCTGCCTCGTTCATTTGGATTTCTCCTCGTCGAAGCATATGAAACATGAGTCTATTAAGTTGACTACTATTCCATTTATAGTTTCTTTATTTGATACGGTGTATGTGTAGTCTTTTTTTAACTCTTCAATTGTGTCTGCTGCTTTTTGCTGTAGTGATTTTATTGTGGCGTCGATCGAAATTTGATCGACGATCCCGCTGAGTTTATTGTTATCAAAAAAATAATCTTCGCAGGCTTCAAAAACTCTATATTTTAATGATAGGAAGCTCTTGTTACTTGCTTCTTCTTCTGTTTTCGAACTGCAGGCTTTTCTTGCAAGTGTTGCAATTTTTGATTTTGGGTAGGCGGGACAACTATCTACTATTTTTTCTTCTAAATTACGTTTGTCAGTTATTGTTGCTGATAGCTTTTGAAGCTCTTTCCATATGGGGTCGAGCAACTGCTCACTGACTTCAGATTCTGCCATTTTGAAAATTAGCTCTACCTCGGCGGAATTTATAAATCTCTCTGCGAAGTCCGCGAAGTGTTGCCTCTCATCAATTTTGTCAAGAATTTTCGCGAGAATCAGTTGCTCCTTTCCACTCATGCTAAGTTGATAGTATTTGCAGCTCTTTATTAACTTGTTCGCACTGTCTTGGAGCTCTGACTCGTCTTCTTGCCCCGATAGCCAGTTTATTTTCTTAAGAAAATTTTTGAAGTCTTCTAGAGAAATATCTTCTAGAGCTTTGAGATAGCCATTGCCAGGGACTTTGTCATATTGCTTTTTGTATTCAGCAAGCAGGATGGTTTTGACAGTGCTGGCTATGTTGTCGGGGATGTCAGAGGAGTTTTGAAGAATTTCAAGAATCGGCTTGTCGGGGAGCTCTATTGTTGTCCCGTCTGCAAGCTCTTTCTTTTTTTCTTTTCCGAAATTTGTCGTAGTATAAAAGCTAAATGTGAATACTGTGGATTGGCTTTTATGCCACTTACCTGTGTAGATATCAAAAAAAATTACGAGGGTATTTAGTACTGCTTCTGAGTGTATGGTGAAATTGCTATCAGAGCTATAATTTTTGTCCTCTTCAATTATCTGCTCTGTGCTTAGATTTGCAGTCTTTATTATTGTTACATCTTCTTCCGCTTCAATGGCAGCGTAGTAGAAATTGACATTCGACAAGTCATTTGCTGCTTTCAGCAGGAGTGTTGCTGCTCGGAGCTTTTGGAGCCGGAAGCCCTTTGTTTTGTCAGCAGCGTCCCGGTTTATTAGCTGCGTCATGTCGACGTATAATCCGTTATTTAGGTTTTTCGGGGGGGCTATGACCGAATCCTAACTGAAAGCTGTCCATGGTGTCGATATGCCTCTATGCCTCTATGCCTCTATGCCTCTATGCCTTATGCCTCTGTTTTGGCAGAGGAAGCTACGAAAGGTGAACCCAACCACGGTCAGTGTAGATCTAGCCGAGTCGGGCTCCAGGCATTGACGCCTGGCAACCGCTGGCGACAATCAGGGTGAGCCCTACTCAGCGATTGAAAACCCATGACATTTGTAGACGTCGAACGAGCAGTCGAACCGTTAGTAGATAGTAATCCCGTGTCGACTCACTCCGTTGGCTAATGCGGTGTTCGAGAAACCAAGCGAGATCCTTTCTCTGCCAAGCCCAAGGTGTGTCTCGCTGCCAGCGAGCTGCGATTTCAGCCTGGATGATTTTTGCTTGGCGCAGATGGCGTTTCCGGGTCGCGTGCGAGCCTACCAGCACGCCAGCCAAGAACACTTCCATATCAAATGGCTTACTCATGCCGGCCACCTATATAGGCCGCGACCACATCGATTCGGCTGTGTCCAAGCTCATAGCTGATTTGCGTTCGGGCATCACCATCAAGGTATCTATCTTTCTCATAGCATTGACCGCCGTTGATAGGAGCTCGGTGATGGGTGATCTGCTCATAGCGCTCACATGCGTAAGCCGCTCGCAGTTCATGGAAGCCTTTGAGGTCATGAGTGTGCAGGACATCCCGTGCGGGACGTATTACTTGTTGCAAAACGCTCGCGTAGCTTTCGTCGAGGGCAATCAGATTGCGGCTACCCGCAGGCGACACCTGCCGTGCAAACCCAAGGGCACCTCGAACATACTCATCCACAGCAACCCAACGTGGCGCCGAAGCGCCGGCGCGGCCGCCTTTGGTGCCATCCTGAATGTTAATTCTACCTAGCTCTTTAGCCTCACGGCTCAGCCGTGGCAGGTCAGCCAGGATGGCCTCACGCAAGCGCATGCCGGTGGCGCGCGCCAACAAAACAACCGCGGCGGCCCGTTGCAGATTAGCGCGGCAAAGCGCATCGAAAATCTGCTTAACCTGTTCGCGGTTTTGGCCCTGCGGCGCCGTTTGTCGAGCCCCGGTGCGCTGCATACCGAGCGCCTTACTCGGACTTGATAACTTCACGTACTGATCACCGCGAAGCGCTGCCATGGTCCTGTTAACGCTGGATAGCCGATTCTGTGCGCTACTGACGGCGAGCTCACCGCGTCCTACTGCATCGCGCAAATACGCCGCGTAGTCGATTAGCACCTTCCGATCAATCTGCCGCGCATCATTGATGTCGGGCCCTTGGTCGGAGCGGCACCATTTCACGAATGCCAACCATCGATCACAGTGCGCCTTGACCGTGCCATAGTGGCCGCCGCCGAACATGCCCTTAAGCGCCTGCGGCCCTGCGTAGCTCAATTGCCTGCCATAACCGAAATTGCGGCCATCCCGCCTACCTACCAATGCCATGTCGATCACCTCATCGCCTGTTCTCCGATCCTCGCCCCACGTCATCCCGCCAAGAATGCTGAGTGTTATCAGGGATCAAGGCCCCTGCGACCTGTGGGGATGTCCTCTAACGCGGGACTGGCGGCTCCTTACGTCCGGGAGCAAGGGCATCTCATGATCTGGCCTCCTGAACACCTTTACCGGTGGGCGGGTGGAGGCTGCATTGGCTGACGAGACCAGTGCCGCGAGATCCTGAGCCGGGTTAACGCAGCGATGCGGTGACCGGGGCATGCCTGACTGTCAGTCAGGTGCAGTCCATTCCTTGGTCTGCGGCACCATCATCTGCATGGCTGTTGCTGGTGACATCGGCGTTTGTCACGCCAATTGTCACGAGGGGAATTGCGGCTGAGCCATGTGCGATCAGGGCTGCAGCAGTGTTAGAAGCGCCCGTCTCTTTCCGGTGAAAGAGACGGGCGTAGGTTGGCGCACGCGAAATGGCCAAGCGGATAGGTTGCTGCTGAGCAGATGGGTAGGGTGGTTGCCACAGGGGCAACGATATTGAGTTGGCATCCATCACATGGGTAGTGACCGTACGAGCTGCCGGACGCGAATCGTACTTGCGGGTGAACCACCGCGGGAGCGGCGTGACCTTCAAGGTTCGGGTCACCTGGGTGCTGTCATCGACAGCTCTTGCGACTCCTGGTCTACGCTTGTGGACAATATTCGTCAAGCCGTGCGATATCAGGGATTTAGCGCCTGTGGATAAAACTATCCCCCGGTGGACATCAGTGGTTTTCCACAGACGTAAGCTGTGCCAGCAGTTTTTTCTTAGGTATGGTCCTTTCAAACGGGGCGGCTTTGCAGCCCCGTTTGAAAGGACCTGCGCGGAGGAGCTTCATGCGGTGCTGTGGGTAACTTCACAGCGAGTTTGATGCGGTGGTGCGGCGGGTTACTCGGTCCTCTTGGCACTGCGAAGGCGCGTGACGTTCTCGCCCGTTTGCTTGGCAAACTCATGCGGCGTCACATGGTCCTCGCGGTTCGCCTCCAGAAACCGGCTCCACCAGGTCATGATCATCCGGCGCTCTTCGAGGAACTCGGCCTTGTGGGTATAGGCGGCGCGCACGTTGTTGCGTTCCTTGTGGCTCATCTGCCGCTCGATAGCCGTCTCCGACCATAGGCCAGACTCGACCAACGCACTGCACGCCATGGCGCGGAACCCGTGGCCGCAGATATCCACCTTGGTGTCGTAACCCATCGTCCTGAGCGCCGCGTTCACCGTGTTCTCGGACATCGGTTTCCACGGTTTGGCATCCCCCGCGAACACCAGGTCGAACTTGCCGGTGATCGCGTGAATCTGCTCAAGCAAGGCCACTGCCTGCGGCGATAAGGGTACAACGTGTATGTCCCCAGCCATCTTCGTACCTCTTGTGGAAAACGGCACGCCGTCCAGCGCCGGGCGGGTGTCGGGGATTTCCCAGATTCCGCGCTTGAGGTCGAACTCGTTCCAGCGAGCGAAGCGCAGCTCACTGGAGCGTACGAACACGTGCAGCGACAGCATCACGGTAAGGCGTGTGAGTGGACGACCTTTGTAGTCGTCGATGCGTGCTTGCAGCTCTGGCAGCCGCGATAAGGGCAGTGCGGGTCGATGTGTAACCCGTGGTGCTCTGATCGAGCCGTCGAGGTCGTGAGCCGGGTTCGCGGTGATCAGCCGCAGCCGTTTGGCTTCGCGCATGATGCTTTGAAGGTAGTTCTTGATCCTAAGCGCCACGTCGATGGTGCCGCGTTTCGTCACGGCTTCTAGAGGCTGCATGAGGTCGTGGGTATCGAGCTCGACGATTGCCCTGGCACCGAGCAAAGGGAATACGTGAGTCTTCAACCGGCTGAGCACAGTCTTGGCGTGGCCCGGCGCCCACTTCGGCACCATCCCGGCATACCAATCGAGCGCAACGCTTTCGAAGGTACGGCCATTGATTACGGCTTGCACCTTGGCCTGCTGCTTGGATTGGATGGGGTCAATGCCGTTGGCGAGCTGCTGTTTGAGCTCGAAGCGCTTGTGGCGAGCGTCAGCCAGCCCGACCACCGGGTAATTGCCGAGTGAGGTCAGGCCCTCGCGACCATCGGGCTTCACGTACCTGAGCCGCCAGCCTTTGCGACCGTTGGGCTTCACGAGCAGGTAAAGGCCATCGCCGTCAAAAAGCTTGTACTCACGTTCGCGAGCCTTTGCAGTGCGGCAGGCGTTGTCGGTAAGGGGAGCCGTTGTGCGAGCCATAAGGGTACTTTCCAATGTCGAATTGGTAGGTATCCTTAAAAGTACCCTTATTAGCGCTGGCTACCCTCGGAATCCGACGGAACGCCAAAACGAAAAAACCCGCCAGAAGGCGGGTTTTTCGGGGGTTCCAGAGATTTTGAAAGCTTTCTATGGAACCTTGAATGGTGCCGGCACCAGGAATCGAACCCGGGACCTACTGATTACAAGTCAGTTGCTCTACCATCTGAGCTATACCGGCAATGGGGCGTCATTATAACGATCGGTTGGCGCCTGTAAACCACTTCCTTGCGAATGTTCGCAAATGACCTAAGTCACCGACCTGAAAGAAGAATTTTCCTACCAGCCGCGATGGATGGTGGTGACGCTCGGCTCGGTTTTGCCCGGGTTGAAGAACAGCTTGTCGTTGTCGCTGCCGCGCTTGCGGCAGGGGCTTTCGGTGCGCAGGGGCAGGCCGTTGTCGCCGCCCAGCTGCATGCCGGGGTGGTTCCAGCCCAGGCTGCTGCTGGGGTGGGGAGCGGTGCCGCTGGCGCAGCCGGTCAGGGCCAGGGTGAGGGTCAGCAGGGCGAGGGGCTTGGTCTGGGTCACGATGGTCGGGTCCGTTAGTCCATGTCGGTTCTGGCGCAACGCCAGAAGGTCGCGGGGCTGGCGGGCAGCGCGCGACGTCACTTTTTAATGATTTGGGGGGCGGATGATACACCGTTGCGGCGGTCGGGCATTAGCTTTGTGTTGCTTGTGATGGCCTATTCGCGGGCTTGCCCGCTCCCACAGGATCTTCACAAGCCTTGAAACTGTGTAGTACCTGTGGGAGCGGGCGCGCCCGCGAAGGGGCCATCAGCTGTACGAAGATTCTGAACTTGGGAGCTAATGGCTTCAGGGTTTGGTCGCTTCGGAACTATCCTACGCGCGCCGCCGAAGTATCGCTGTTGTCGGGGAAATGGCTCACGGATACCGTTTTCGGGTCGCTCTGGCGACCGGGTGTGAGAACCCAACTCGAATAAGCGCTACCCCTTTATGGTGGCTGTACGCGGGCAGACTTCGGTCTGGCCGGGCTTCCTTATTCGACCGGTTTCTCACCCCGCGTACGGCTGCCACCCAAATCCGTGAGAAAGATTTCTGGCAGTCCCTTCCCCGAGTAAGGATTTATGCCATGAAGAAAACCATCATCGAACCCATCACCACCGCAGGCGTGGAAACCTTCCTCGCAGCCGGTAACCCATCCCTCAATCTGCTACGCGTCGAGCCCGGTGTCCCGGTCGATGCTGCCTACGAGCATGTCTCGATCCTGATGGGCTACATCAAGCATCTGGTGCGCGAGGGGGATATGGAGGATGACCATAAATTCCTGGGGGCCGCCGATTATCTGTGCGACATGGCCAAGGCGCTGATGAACGATATCGAGATTGCCAAGAACAAGGCGCATTGAAAGGTGTGGGAGTGGGCACCGCGTTGCATGGCACGGGCTTCGCCCGTGTTCGCGGGCACGCCCGCTCCCACAGGAATCGCGTAAACCTGCAGATTTCTGAGCAAGAAAACGAGCCCACAAAGGCCGTGCAAACAATGCTTGCGCCAACCACAAGAAATGTTTATGCACAAGTGGCATCGTCGCCTTGCGCGAAAGGCATGCCGGACCGCTACACCGCCGGTCTTTGCGCAAACGCCTGTTTTTACTGGCCTTGACGCACAAGCCGGAATAAGCCAAGCGCTTGAAATAGCGCTTGGATCCAACAGGTAATCACAAGCTTGTTCACAGAGTTATCCACAGGTTGTGCTGCGGCTAACAGTCGCGTTCGGCGAGGATAAGCAGGTTGCGCGGGGTAAGTGGGTAGTCGCAGAACAGGCCAAGGCGCACGTTGTAGCCTTGTTCTTCGAGGAACAGGGCGCGATCAAGTACCAACCACAGTTCCAGCGGCCGGCGGAACAGGTTGCGCACGCGCTCCAGGTTGCGCACTTCGGCCAGGCGCTGCCAGCCAGCGGCTTCCAGGGCTGCCCAGTCCGGGTTGCCAGTCAGCTGCAGCTGCTTGAGGTCGGCCAGGTCGCGGCAGTACTGCTCGAAGGGCTTCTCCAGCCAGGCCACGGGCAGTGACGGGGTCGGCAGGTACTCATCAGTCCGGCGCTGCTGGCGCTGTAGCAGGTCGAAGCCCAGGCGCCGGGCCATCGAGGTGTCGCGCTGGCGCCGCACGCGGGCGCCGGCGGTAACGGTTTCGCTCAGGGGCAGGCCCAGGTCGTCCAGTGACAGCCGAAGGCTGGAGGCTTGGGCGGCTGTGGATAACGCCTGGTACTGCTGCGCCGCGATGCGGTTGTAACAGCAGGGCGCCACGGCCAGTTGCCGGCAACCTTGCTGGGTGGCCAGTTGCATCAGGCGCACATGCAGGTCGCCGCAGGCGTGCAGGGCGACCACGCTTTTGTCGCCAGCCAGGTGACGGGCGCTGTCGTTGGCCATCACATCCTGGTGCACGTGCTGCGCCGGCAAGTGGTGGTGCGCGCTCAGGGCCTGGCCGGCGGCGACCAGTTCGGCGTCGTATTCCAGGCAGGTCAAGTGTTGGCCGGGTTGCAGCAGGCGGCGGCCCAGGTGGCCTTTGCCGGAGCACCAGTCCAGCCAGTGACGGGGCTGTTCGCGGAAGGCCAGGTGGCTGGCGAAGGCTTCGATCTGCTGCCACTTGCGGCCGGGGACGGCGACGTCGAGGCGGTGCGCGGCAGGGGGCAGGGCGGTTGCCGGCAGGCTGCCGACGGCCGAAAGCTGTCGGGCTTGCTGGGCCAGTTGCGGGAATGGGGCGGGCAACGGGGTAGCGGTGATGTCGGCTTCGGCGTCTGCCAGGGAGCATTGGCGCAGCTGGGCGGCAAGCTCGGGGTGGGCGGTTTCCCAGGCCAATTGCAGGGTGGTGAAGGGGCGGGGTTTCCACAGCTGCTGGTGCTCGATCAGGAACTGGTCGAGGGCCTGGAAGCGGGTGCTCAGGTGGGGGCTGTGGAGGTGGTTGGGCATGGCAAGGATGTGTGGTGGGTTCTAGGGCCTCTTCGCGGGCACGCCCGCTCCCACAGGTATAGCGTCACCTGTGGGAGCGGGCGTGCCCGCGAAGCAGTCGGTGAGGTTTCAGCGGCCCTGGCAGGCATCCACGCGCAACCAGCGCTCCAGCAGCTTGAAGCCTTGCACCAGCACGAACGAGATCACCAGGTAGAACACCCCGGCGGCAAAGAAGATCTCCACCGGCAGGTAGGTGCGGGCGATGATGGTACGGGCCATGCCGGTCAGTTCCAGCAGGGTCACGGTACTGGCCAGGGCACTGGCCTTGAGCATCAGGATCACTTCGTTGCTGTACGCCGGCAGGCCGATGCGCGCGGCGCGTGGCAGCATGATGTAGAACAGCGCCTTGCCCCGCGACATGCCCAGCGCCCGTGCCGCCTCGATCTCACCCTTGGGAATCGACTGCAGCGCGCCGCGCAGGATCTCGGCGATGTAGGCAGCAGTGTGCAGGGTCATGGTCAGCACGGTGCACCAGAACGGGTCGCGCAGGTACGGCCACAGCGAACTCGAACGCACCACGTCGAACTGCGCCAGGCCGTAGTAGACCAGGAACAGCTGCACCAGCAGCGGCGTGCCACGGAAGAAGAAGATGTAGCTGAACGGCACCGCGCGCACGTACCAGTGGCGCGAGGAGCGGGCGATGCCCAGCGGGATGGCCAGGATCAACCCGGCAACCACCGCGATGGCCACCAGCTCCAGGGTCAGGGTCGCGCCTTGGGCTAGGCGTGGCAGCCATTTGATGATGACTTCCCAATTCATTGTTCGGCCCTCGCAAAGCCGCGAGCGGCGCGTTTTTCCATGAAGTGCATGCCGGTCATGGCAATGATGGTCAGGCTCAGGTAGATGCAGGCCGCAACCATGTAGAAGGTGAACGGCTCTTTGGTCACGGTCACGCCAATTTGCGCGTGGCGCATGATTTCTTCCAGGCCGATCACCGACACCAGGGCGGTGTCCTTCATCAGGATCATGAACAGGTTGCCAAGGCCGGGCAGGGCGATGCGCCACATTTGCGGCAGGATGATCCGCGACAGGATGCGGCCCTTGGACAGGCCCAGCGCCAGGCCGGCTTCGCGGTGGCCTTTGGGAATTGCCAGAATGGCGCCACGGAACACTTCGGTGGCATAGGCGCCGAAGCACAGGCCCAGGGCAATCACGCCCGCAGCGAAGGCGCTGAGCTCCAGGCCCGGCATGTTCAGGGCTTCACCCAGGGCGTTCATCAACCCCACGGTGCCGAAATAGATAAGCAGTACCCACAGCAGTTCGGGCACGCCGCGAACCAGGGTCGAATAGAAGCCACCAAGCCATTGCAGCGGCTTGATGGTGGAAGTCTTGGCCAGGGCGCCGAGCAGGCCCAGGACCAGGCCCAGCAGCAAGGCGCAAAGCGCCAGTTTTACGGTCATCAGGGTGCCGGCCATTATGGCCGGACCGAATCCGTGCAGGTCGATATTCATGGGCAGGTCATTCTAGGGACTGGCGCGCCGCAAGGGCGCGCCGGTCGGGGCGGATCATTCGATGCTGAACGGGAAGTACTTGTCGTTGATCTTCTTGTACGTGCCGTCGGCCTTGATTTCTGCCAGGGCCTTGTTCAGGTCGTCGCGCAGCTTGGTGTCACCCTTGCGCACGGCAATGCCGATCTTGTCGCTGTCCATCACCGGCTCGCCCTTGAACTCGAAGTTCGAGCCGTCTTTGCTCTTCAGCCACTCGTACTGCACGTACTTGTCGGCCAGGATGCCGTCGATGCGGCCGGAAACCAGGTCGAGGTAGGCGTTTTCCTGGGTGTCGTACAGTTTGATCTGTACGTCGTCACCGTAGTTGTCTTCCAGCCAGGTGCCAGCCAGGGTGGCGCGCTGGGTGCCGATCACCTTGCCCTTGAGCGAGGCCTTGTCGGTCTTGAAGTCGACGTTCTTCGGCGCGATGAACTGCAGCTTGTTGGAGTAGTACGGCTCGGTGAAGTCCACGGCCTGCTTGCGCTCGTCGGTGATCGACAGCGACGACACCAGGAAGTCGAACTTCTTGGCGTTCAGGGCCGGGATGATGCCGTCCCAGTCGGAGGTGACGACCGAGCACTCGACTTTCATCTTGGCGCACAGGGCGTCGCCGATGTCTTTGTCGAAGCCGACCACGTTACCGCTGGCATCCTTGTTGTTGAACGGTGGGTAGGCAGCTTCGATACCCATGCGCAGTTTTTCTGCGGCCAGGGCGTTGGCCGACATCACCAGCGTGGCAGCAGCTGCCAGGAGGAACTTCTTGTAAGTGTGCATGTATTGCTCCGTTAGCGGTGGCTGGACATGAATTGCTTGCAACGCGCCGAGGTCGGGTTCTCGAAGACCTGCTGCGGTGATCCCTGCTCTTCTACCAGGCCCTGGTGCAGGAAGACGACTTCACTGGACACATGGCGGGCAAAGCTCATCTCGTGCGTCACCAGCAGCATGGTACGGCCTTCTTCGGCCAATGCGCGGATAACGTTTAGCACTTCCTGGACCATTTCCGGGTCGAGTGCCGAAGTTGGCTCGTCGAACAGGATGACCTTGGGCTTCATGGCCAGGGTACGGGCAATGGCGGCGCGCTGTTGCTGGCCACCGGAAAGCTGGGCGGGGTAGCTGTGGCGCTTGTCGTGGATGCCGACCTTGTTCAGCAAAGCTTCGGCGGCTTCGATGGCCTCGGCCTTGCTCTGGCCGAGCACGCGGCGTGGCGCCTCGATGATGTTGTCGAGGATCGACATGTGCGGCCACAGGTTGAAGTTCTGGAAGACGAAGCCGATCTCGCTGCGCAGGCGGTTGATCTGGCGGTTGTCGGCGGCGACCAGGTCGCCGTTCTTGGCGGCCTTGAGCTTGAGGGCTTCGCCGGCGACCAGGATTTCGCCCTGGTGCGGGTTCTCGAGCAGGTTGATGCAGCGCAGCAGGGTGGACTTGCCGGAGCCGGACGACCCCAGGATGGAGATCACGTCACCGTCGCGCGCGGTCAGCGAAATGCCCTTGAGAATTTCCTGCTCGCCGTAGCGTTTGTGCAGATTGCGGATTTCCAGCGCGGGCGTGGCCTGAGCCATGTGCGGTCCTCATGTGTACGGGTGCGTTCCCAGCTGTTGGCGGCCTTCCTGGCGTGCGCCAAGCTAGCATAGCGGCATTATCACGGCCAACAGGGTCGCTGGGCACTCGGGGCACTGGTGGGGCAGTTTGTCGCATCGCTGCAGCGCAACGTCGCGCGGATGTCCGCGAAGGTGTCGCCCAGCACCAGAGCCTTGATGAAAAAAGGCGCGATGGTGCCAGCTTTGGCCCGCTCATGGAAGCGGTTTTAGACCTTTCGCGGGCACGCCCGCTCGCGCAGGCCTTGTAAACAGCCGAAATGGTTGCACCCTGCCTGTGGGAGCGGGCGCGCCCGCGAACGGGGTCGACCAAGTCATAAGGTTGTACCACCAGGTTGCACTTTTTGGCATTGCAGTGGTGCACGGGTGTTACCGTGGAGCACCTTTGGTGCGTTTGTAAGTGGGTATTTCAGTAATCCGATGATTTGGCGGCCTTTCGGTCAGCCATTGGCCGAAAGCCCTCCAAACCGCGTGCTAAAAGGCCTGCCGACTTTTCTGACGAATGCATTCAGCATATGGCGCGCTTATTGCCAGTAGGAAACCGCCGATTGCAGCGACGCCCAGGTCAACCCCGGGCGCGCTCCGTAACCGCAGTCGGCGTGGTCCACTCCTTACAAAGGTAGTTTTAATGAGCGGTAACAATTCCAATGACCTCGCTCAGGGGCTCAAACAACGGCATGTGACCATGCTGTCCATCGCTGGCGTCATCGGTGCCGGCCTGTTCGTTGGCTCCGGCCATGCCATCGCTGCTGCCGGCCCTGCCGTGCTGCTGGCTTATGCTGCCGCCGGTACGCTGGTCGTGCTGGTCATGCGCATGTTGGGTGAAATGGCGGTTGCCTCACCCGATACTGGTTCGTTCTCTACCTATGCCGACCGCGCCATCGGGCGTTGGGCCGGTTTCACCATTGGCTGGCTGTACTGGTGGTTCTGGGTGCTGGTCATTCCGCTGGAGGCCAACGCCGCCGCGGCCATCCTGCATGCCTGGTTCCCTGCGGTCGACCTGTGGGCGTTCTCGCTGGTCATCACCCTGGCGCTGACCCTGACCAACCTGTGCAGCGTGAAGAACTACGGCGAGTTCGAGTTCTGGTTCGCCCTGCTCAAGGTACTGGCGATCATCGGCTTCATCGCTGTGGGTTGTGCTGCCTTGTTCGGCTTTGTGCCAAGCAGCCAGGTGAGCGGTGCCAGCCACCTGATCGACACCCAGGGCTTCATGCCTAACGGCCTGGGCGCGGTGCTGGCAGCCATGCTGACCACCATGTTCTCGTTCATGGGTACCGAAATCGTCACCATCGCCGCTGCCGAGTCGAAAGACCCGGGCAAGCAGATCAGCCGCGCCACCAACTCGGTGATTTGGCGTATCTGCCTGTTCTACCTGGTGTCGATCTTCCTGGTCGTGGCCCTGGTGCCGTGGAACGACCCGGCCCTGGCCGAGACCGGTTCCTACCAGACCGTGCTGAGCCGCATCGGCGTGCCGAATGCCAAGCTGATCGTCGACATCGTCGTGCTGATCGCCGTGACCAGCTGCCTGAACTCGGCGCTGTACACCTCGTCGCGCATGTTGTTCTCGCTGAGCAAGCGTGGTGACGCCCCGGCCATTGCCCAGCGCACTACCAAGTCGGCGACCCCGCATGTGGCGGTTCTGCTGTCCACGGCAGCGGCGTTCCTCTGTGTGTTCGCCAACTTCGTGGCCCCGGCCCAGGTGTTCGAGTTCCTGCTGGCCAGCTCGGGTGCCATTGCGCTGCTGGTGTACCTGGTGATTGCCGTATCGCAGCTGCGCATGCGTGCCCAGCGTGAGGCCCGCGGCGAGAAGATCACCTTCAAGATGTGGCTGTTCCCGGGCCTGACCTGGGCGACCATTGCCTTCATCATTGCCATTCTGGTGGTAATGGCGCTGCGTGAGGATCACCGCGCCGAAATCATCGCGACCGCATTGCTGAGCATTGGTGTGGTGGCGGCTGGCTTGCTGGTGCATCGCAAGCGTGAGGCTGCCGGGCGGGTGGCGCTGGACAACTGATCCGCGCTGGCTGAAATGAAAAGGCCGCGTCCTGGGCGCGGCCTTTTTTGTTGCCTGTACCGGCCCTTTCGCGGGCTTGCCCGCTCCCACATGTCAGGCTGGCGGTGAACCTGTGGGAGCGGGCAAGCCCGCGAAGAGGCCGGAACAGGCTACATGGCCATGTCAGCCAAACTGCTTCTGCTGCTGTTGCTGCTTGGCCACCGCCTCCGAAGCCGCCACGTAGGCCGCCTGGAATTCATCACTCTCCAGCCAGGCCATGGTCGCCTCTTCATCAGCCCCATCCAGCCACTTACGGTAGGCGTTGAACACCAGCACGATGTAATCGGTGGCGTGTTCTTCCTTGTGCCCCTTGAGCACCAGGGCCAGCAGCGGGTCTACCAGGAACACCGAAATCATCGGTACCAGGCCGCCTTCCTGGGCTTCCTTCATCTTCTTGAACAGCGGGTCGTAGCTGCCCGACTCCATGGCCTTGTTGTACACCTGCTCGATGCTGGCGCTGTCGCCGGCACTGGCCTTCACCGCCTGGCCGCTGCGGACCATGCGGTTCTGCTTGGCCTTGCTGGCGGCGCGCTTGGCGCGTTTCTGTTGCTTGGTTGGGGTGGCCATGGGGGGATCCTTGGGCATGTCTGAAAAGTGCGCGTATTGAAGCGCAGTTGCCCGGGAAACCCAAGTGTTGCGCAGCGGCCCCGGCGGTTCAGCTGGCGAGCGGAGTAGGCTCATCCTCCTCAAACCCCCGCGATGCCCGCCCGACCAGCTGTGCATCCGGCGCATGGGCCACGCTGTGGTCCTTGCCCGGGTAATCCAGCGAATGCAGGAAGTGCCGGATGCAGTTGATCCGCGCCCGTTTCTTGTCGTCGGACTTGATCACCGTCCATGGCGCATCGGCCGTGTCGGTATGGAAGAACATCGCCTCCTTGGCGGCGGTGTAGTCGTCCCACTTGTCCAGCGACTTGATGTCGATGGGTGACAGCTTCCAGTGCTTGAGCGGGTCGTCGCGGCGCGAGATGAAGCGGCGCAGCTGCTCTTCGCGGTTCACCGAGAACCAGTACTTGAACAGCAGGATGCCGCTGTTGCACAGCATCCGCTCCAGGTCCGGGGCCTGGCGCATGAATTCCAGGTACTGCAGCGGCGTGCAGAAATCCATCACCTTCTCGACCCCGGCGCGGTTGTACCAGGAGCGGTCGAAGAACACCATTTCGCCCGCCGTGGGCAGGTGCTGGATGTAGCGTTGGAAGTACCACTGGCCCTGTTCCTGCTCGGAAGGCTTCTCCAGGGCAACGATGCGCGCACCACGCGGGTTCAGGTGCTCCATGAAGCGCTTGATGGTACCGCCCTTGCCTGCTGCATCGCGCCCCTCGAACAGGATCACCACGCGCTGGCCGGTTTCCTTCACCCAGCTCTGCACCTTCAGCAGCTCGATCTGCAGCGCATGCTTGGCCTTTTCGTAGTCCTGGCGGCGCAGACGGGTGCGATAGGGGTAGCTGGCCGGCAGGTGCGCCGAGGTGCTGTCTTCGTTGCTGCCCTTGGGGGCGGTGGCCACTTCCAGTGCTGCAGGTTGCTGGCTGATGCGGGTGATCGTCGGCTCTGGTTTGCGCTGGCGTGGCCGGCGTGTGCGGACAGGAGGGCTGGCGGGTTCGCCGGGGGCGGGGAGCAGGAGGGGGGATTCTTCGCTCATGGAGGTCCTTGCTGATCGATTCGGATGTCCATCTGGCATTTTAAGTCGAGCGATTGGCGGCACTTTGATATCGGTCAACGGCGCGTCCACAAACAGTTTGAAACAGCTACAAATTGAATGTAGTGTGAACTACGGTTTACATTTTTCTCATGCGCACACTAATTCAAACCGACACCTTCCGAAGGTGGTTCGCTGCTTTACGGGATCCGCGGGCAAAGGCCCGGATAAACGTCAGGCTGCGTCGAGTGGAGCTTGGAGTGATGGGGGACTGTAAACCGGTTGCCGAGGGAGTATCCGAGCTTCGGATCGACTATGGTCCGGGCTATCGGGTGTATTTCGTTCAACGAGGCTATGAAGTGATCATCCTCCTGGCGGGTGGCGATAAAGCCAGCCAGGCCAGAGATATCAAATCTGCCCTCAAGCTGGCACGCGACCTTTAGGAGGCCGCCATGACAAATATCAAGCTGACCAAATGGGACGCTGTAGACCATCTGAAGACAGAGGAAGACATGGCCCTCTACCTTGAGGCCTGCCTTGAAGAAAACGATCCGGCACTGCTTGCTGCTGCCCTGGGTGATATCGCTCGTGCTCGGGGTATGGCTCAGTTGGCGCGTGATACCGGTCTGACACGAGAAGGGTTGTATAAGGCGTTGTCTGCGGAGGGTAACCCGAGCTTGGCGACCATCATGAAAGTGATGGCGGCCCTTGGGGTCAGGCTTCATGCCGAGGTGCTGCCGCGCGCGGCGGGGTAAGGTTCAGCGATCGGAAAGGGCAGTAACGGCAGGGTAACTGCCAAGCCTCCGGCAAAAAACGACAGACAACAAAAAACCCGCACTAGGCGGGTTTCTTGTTGTCGCTTCGGGTAACTTTGCAACCACCAGAAGCTTGAAGGTGGTGCCCAGAGACGGAGTCGAACCGCCGACACGAGGATTTTCAATCCTCTGCTCTACCGACTGAGCTATCTGGGCGACGAGGTGAATTAAATAGACTTTCAGACCGCTCGTCAACGACTTTTTGAAAAAATTTTAAATTAATTCCGTCGCTTACGTTCCGTGGGGTCATTCCGAGGGTGGAACGTAGCCTTCCGCCTGGGCGTATTCTTCGCCGGCAAAAAACTTGTCCATCTCGCCCTGGAGGAATTTGCGGTCCTCGGCGTTCATCATGTTCAGGCGCTTTTCGTTGATCAGCATGGTCTGGTGCTTCTGCCAGTCGGCCCAGGCTTTCTGCGAGATGTGTTCGAAGATGTCCTGGCCCTTGGCGCCGGGGTAGGGCGGGCGCTCCAGGCCTGGCAGTTCTTCTTTGTACTTGCGGCACATCACGGTGCGGGTCATCGGGCGTCTCCTGCATTCAGTTCGTCGGCCGCGCGTTTGAGCAGCTTTTTCACCGGGGCGGCGAGGCCCAGGCGCGGCGGGGTGGCGAGGTTATACCAGAGCCAGTCGGCCTCGGCCACGGGCTGGCCGACCGGGTCGACGCGCACCAGCCAGGGCTCGATCGCCAGCTGGAAGTGGCTGAAGGTATGGGTCAGGCCGTCCATGGCGCGGCTGCCAGCCAGGCGCAGGCCGTGCTGGTAGGCCAGGTCGTCGAGCTGGGCGATGTCGTCCAGCTCCGGCAGGCTCCACAAACCACCCCACAGGCCGCTGGACGGGCGGCGGTAAAGCAGGATGGCGCCTTCGTGGTTGGCCAGCAGCGGCATCAGGGTGCGCCGTTGTGGCAGTGCCTTGCGCGGCTTGGGTTCGGGGTAGCGGGTTTCTTCACCGTGCAGGTGCGCTTCGCAGCCACGCTGCAGCGGGCAGATCAGGCAGCTGGGCTTGCTGCGGGTGCACAGCGTGGCGCCCATGTCCATCATCGCCTGGGTGTAGTGGTTGGCCCGCTGTTGCGGGGTAAAGCGTTCGGCCGTGGCCCACAGCTGGTTGGCCACCTTGGGCTCGCCGGGGTAACCGGCCTGGGCGGTGTAGCGGGCCAGTACGCGCTTGACGTTGCCGTCGAGGATCGGTGCGCGGATGCCCATGCTGATGCTGGCGATGGCGCCGGCAGTCGAGCGGCCGATGCCGGGCAGCTCGGTGAGCTGCTCGACACTGCGCGGGAATTCGCCGCCATGCTGTTCGACCACGATCTTCGCGGCCTTTTGCAGGTTGCGCGCCCGGGTGTAATAGCCCAGGCCGGTCCACAGGTGCAGCACTTCGTCCTCCGGTGCCTCGGCCAGGGCCTGCACGGTCGGCAGGGCCTGCATGAAGCGGTCGAAGTAGTTGAGCACGGTGCTGACCTGGGTCTGCTGCAACATGATTTCCGACACCCATACCCGGTACGGATTGATGCCCTGTTGCCAGGGCAGGTCGTGCCGGCCATGTTCGTCATACCAATCCAGCACTGCGCTGGAGAACTGCTCGGGGCTCATCGCTTGAACAGCCCCTTGAACGCGTCTTTCAGTTCCGGGCTCACTTTGTCTCCGAGTTTCTCATCGATCTTGTCTCGCAGGCGGTTGCCGGCCAGTCTGGCCGCTACCTTGCCCAGGCCGTCCTGGTCCAGGCGGCAGGCCTTGGCGCCCAGCTCCAGCGGGCCGCGGCAGCGCAGCGGTATTTCGACACCGACATAGCGTTCGTTGACCTGGCAGGCCGGGTCCGGCATGGCGCGCTGGTCGCCTTCGACGAGCACGCCAACGTTGTAGTCCATGCCCAGCACGCGCAGGTCCAGGTCACCATGGCCGTTGACGGTCAGGCCCGGAATGCGCGCCTTGAGGTCCGGGTTGCTGGCGAGGCCATTGCGCACCACCAGGCTGCCACGCAGTTCCTGGAACGGGGTGTCCTTGCCGCGTGGCTCGCCGCTGAGCGATTTGCGGTTCAGCGTGGCGATGGCCTGGCACAGCTGCTGTTCCAGGTTGGCATTGACCAGGACGCCGTCGTTGATGACGAAGTTGGCGTTACCGTTGAGGGTATCGACCAGGGCCTTCTGGCTGTTGCCAGTGGCGGTCAGGTCGCTGGTCAGCGTCAGCAGGCCTTTGACCGGTGGCGTCTGTTCCTTGCCCTCGGTCTTGATGAAGTGCTCCACCGGCACCCGCTGGATGCTGGTGTTGACACCCAGTTGCGGCACGGCAGGGCGCACATCGACAGTGCCCTTGGCCTCGAAGGTGCCGTTGTACAGCTCACCGCGCAAGGTTTGCAGGGTCAGCAGGCCGCCCTGGCCGGTGGCCTTGAGCTGGGCGTCTTCGATTGGCAATTTGTCCAGGGTCAGCGCGCCGAAGGCCAGGTCGGCCTGCAGGTCGAGGGCGCGCAGGCGGTCGACCGGCAGCAGCTTGTCGTCGCTCCAGGCCACCTGGGTCGGGGCGTTGGGCAGCGGCGTGGTGCCGGCACCGGCGACCGCGCTGGCTTCTTGTTGCTTGACTTCGGCCTGGCGTGCGGCGGTGGCGCCCTTGGCTTCTTCGCTCTTGGCCGGCAGGTAGCGGTCGGCGTCGAAGGTGTCGCCTTTGAGCTGCAGGCGCAGGGCCTGTCTGGCGAAGTCTTCGACGGCCACGCGGCCACTGAAGGTGCTGTCGTCCAGCTTCACCGCCAGGTCTTCCAGGGCAAGGCTGTTCGGCGTGCCCTGCAGGCGGGTGACCAGCTCCAGCTTGGTGAAGGCCGCCGGGTCGTTGGTGGCCGGCAGCGGGCGGCCGATGCTGTCGAGGAAGGTGCGCAGGTCGAACTGGGCGATGGACAGGCCGCCGCTCAGCTGTGGCGCCTTGTCCAGGTCACGCAGGTTCAGCTCGCCCAGGGCGCGCAGCTGGTTGGCCGAGACTTTCAGGCCGTTCCACGAGGCGACATTGGCGGCCAGGTCGACCAGCAACTGGCCTTGCGCGGCGAAGGTCACGGCCTTGCCGCCGGTGGGCTCACCCGAGGTTTCGCCCGACAGGCGCATGTCTTCGAAGTTGTAGCGCTTGAGCTTGCGGTCGAAGCGCAGCTCGCCGGCCAGTTCGGTGCGGGCCTTGATGTTCGGCTGGCTGGCGCTGAGGAAGGCGCTGGCCTTGAGCGGAATGTTCGCCCCTTCGTGGACCGGGCCGGTGCTCAGCTGGATGCTTTCGGCGCTGTAGCTCTGGCCGGTCTTGGCATCGGTGTACTGCACGCGGGCGTTGTTCACGGTCAGGCTGTCGATGTCGAGCTTGACGGCGCGTTCGTTGCCGGCGGCCGGCGCAGGCGCCTGTTCGGCCGGTGCCGGGGCCGCAGCACCGGCCGGCGCATCGGCGCTGGCGCCGTTCTGCGCGGGCAGCGGCTTGCCAATGTCTTCCCAGTTGCCATGGCCGTGTTCGTCACGGGCCAGGGTCAGGTTCAGGCCCTCGACGCGCACGTCGCTCATCTGCACTTCACGGCGCAGCAGTGGCAGCACCCGTACCGACAGGCCCAGCATCTGCAGATCGGCAAATGGCTCCTTGGGTTTGTTCAAGGTGGCGATGCTCGCCTCGTGCAGCTCCAGGCCCAGCCACGGGAACAGGCTCCAGCCAATGTCACCGTTGAGGGTCAGCTCGACGTGAGCCTTGTCACGTGCCAGCTGGCGAATTTCGTCTTTGTAGTCGTTGGGATCGAAGAGGTGGGTCAGGGCGAAGCCCAGCGCCACGATGATCAGCAGCAACCCGAGAAGCCCAAGTCCCAGGATTTTGCCGAACGCTTTCATGGGCGAGTCCTTGTAGTCCGTTATTGAAATTCAGGCGGCAGAGTATAGCGCCGCACGGGTTGTCCCTGCGTATTCGACTAGAGATACGGGGTATTTCCTACGCATTCATCAGATGGTACGGCTTTCGACAGTATTTTTGCTGTACGCGATCAGCTGTGGGAGCGGCCTTGTGTCGCGAAAGGGTCGCGCAGCGGCCCCACGTTCCCAGCTTCGCCGCAGATATTGCCGGGGCCGCTGTGCGGCCCTTTCGCGACACAAGGCCGCTCCCACAGCGGCAGCGCAGGACTTCAGAAAGAGGACCGTTTCAGCCAAGCAAAAATTAACGATATCAGATTGCTTTCACGCTACTTGATGCTGCTACCCTTGCGCCGCTTTGCCTGCACCCTCCCTATAAGAAGGATCTGATCCATGAGCAGTACCGTCGCCGCGGGGACCTTGGCCAGTGCGCCAGGCTTCCTGTCGAAGGAGCGCATCATCGCCCGGCCGGGCTTCAACCGCTGGCTGGTCCCGCCAGCCGCCCTGGCCATCCACCTGTGCATCGGCATGGCCTATGGCTTTTCGGTGTTCTGGCTGCCGCTGTCGCAGGCCCTCGGCATTACCGCCCCGGTCGCCTGCGCGGCAGACATGGGCTTCATGGCCCGTATGTTCAGCGCCGAATGCGACTGGCCAATCTCCATGCTGAGCTGGATCTACACCCTGTTCTTCGTCTTCCTCGGTTGCTCGGCGGCTGTGCTGGGTGGCTGGCTGGAGCACGCCGGCCCGCGCAAGGCCGGCCTGGTGTCGGCGCTGTGCTGGTGCGGCGGCATGCTGATTTCGGCCATTGGCGTGAAAACCCACCAACTGTGGCTGATGTGGCTGGGCTCCGGTGTAATCGGCGGTATCGGCCTGGGCCTGGGCTACATCTCGCCGGTGTCGACCCTGATCAAGTGGTTCCCGGACAAGCGCGGCATGGCCACCGGCATGGCGATCATGGGCTTCGGCGGCGGGGCCATGGTCGGTGCACCGCTGGCCACCGCGCTGATGGGCCATTTCGGCAATGCGCAGGAAGTGGGCGTGTGGCAGAGCTTCGTCGTCATGGCGGCGATCTACTTCGTGTTCATGACCGCCGGTGCCCTGGCGTATCGCGTACCGCCGACCGGCTGGAAGCCAGAAGGCTGGAGCGCCCCGGCGAAGAAAGCCGGCAACACCATGGTCACCGACCGCCACGTGCATGTCAGCGTGGCCTGGAAGACCCCGCAGTTCGCCTTGATCTGGCTGGTATTGTGCCTGAACGTGTCGGCGGGTATCGGTATTCTCGGCATGGCCTCGCCGTTGCTGCAGGAAGTGTTCGCCGGCAAGTTGCTGGGCAACGGGTTGAGCTTCAGCGAGCTGAACAGCGCCCAGCTGGCGCAGATTGCCGCGATTGCCGCCGGCTTTACCGGCCTGCTCAGCCTGTTCAACATCGGCGGGCGGTTCTTCTGGGCGTCGTTCTCCGACTACATTGGCCGGAAGAACACCTATTTCGCCTTCTTCGCCCTGGGCGTGGGCTTGTACAGCCTGGTGCCGAACATGGGGCATCTGGGCAATGTGGCGCTGTTCGTGGCGGCGTTCTGCATCATCCTGTCGATGTACGGTGGTGGCTTTGCCACGGTACCGGCTTACCTGGCCGACCTGTTCGGTACGCAGATGGTCGGCGCCATTCATGGTCGCCTGTTGACTGCCTGGGCAGCGGCGGGGGTGCTGGGGCCCGTGCTGATCACTTACCTGCGCGAGTACCAGTTGGCGGCCGGGGTAGAGCGTGCGGCTGCTTATGACATGACCCTGTACATCCTCGCTGGCCTGCTGGTGCTGGGCTTTGTCTGCAACATGCTGGTGCGACCGGTGGCCGACAAGCATTTCATGAGCGATGCCGAGCTGGCTGCCGAGCGGGCGTTGAGCCATGACAAGGGCGCCGACGGGGCGCGCTCGCTGGAGTGGAAGGCGGCGCCGGGTAGCCTGCCGCTGGTGCTGCTGGCCTGGGCAGTGGTGGTCGTGCCGTTGGCCTGGGGGGTGTGGATTACCCTGCAGAAGACGGCTGTACTGTTCCATTGATCTGGGGCGCTTTGCGCCCCTTTCGCGACACGAGGCCGCTCCCACAGGTGACCGCATGCCCCTGTGGGAGCGGCCTTGTGTCGCGATGGGCTGCGAAGCAGCCCCAAAAGACCGGGTTGTATAGACCTGTAACGGTATCCAGCCTGCGTAATTCCTCGTTCTGCCATATGTCATCCGCGTTTCAAGCCGGCGCGTTCTAGGCCTATAATGAAGCCCTTTTCGCCTAATGATTTTGCGGAGCTGGTGATGGTCGAACGTAAGGCTTCCGTCGAGCGCAATACCCTGGAAACCCAGGTCAAGTGCTCGATCAACCTCGATGGCAGTGGCAAGGCCCGATTCGATATCGGTGTGCCTTTCCTTGAACACATGCTGGACCAGATTGCCCGCCATGGGCTGATCGATCTGGATATCGAGTGCAAGGGTGACCTGCATATCGACGATCACCATACCGTCGAAGACGTCGGTATCACGCTGGGCATGGCATTCGCCCAGGCCATCGGCGACAAGAAAGGCATCTTCCGCTACGGCCATGCCTACGTGCCGCTGGACGAAGCGCTGTCGCGCGTGGTCATCGACTTCTCCGGCCGCCCGGGCCTGCAGATGCATGTGCCCTACACCCGCGCCACCGTTGGCGGCTTCGATGTCGACCTGTTCCAGGAATTTTTCCAGGGCTTCGTCAACCACGCCCTGGTGACCCTGCACATCGACAACCTGCGTGGCCACAACACCCACCACCAGATCGAAACCGTGTTCAAGGCGTTCGGCCGCGCCCTGCGCATGGCCATTACCCTCGACGAGCGCATGGCCGGGCAGATGCCGTCCACCAAAGGGTGCCTGTAAATGCAGACGGTAGCCGTAATCGACTATGGCATGGGTAACCTGCACTCGGTGGCCAAGGCGCTCGAGCACGTAGGTGCCGGCAAGGTGCTGGTCACCAGCGATGCCTCGGTGATTCGTGAGGCCGACCGCGTGGTATTCCCGGGCGTGGGCGCGATTCGCGACTGCATGGCCGAAATCCGCCGCCTGGGCTTCGACAGCCTGGTGCGTGAAGTCAGCCAGGACCGCCCGTTCCTCGGCATTTGCGTAGGTATGCAGGCACTGCTCGATCACAGCGAAGAAAACGACGGTGTCGACTGCATCGGCCTGTTCCCTGGCCAGGTGCGCTTCTTCGGCAAAGACCTGCAGGAAGACGGCGAGCACCTGAAGGTGCCGCACATGGGCTGGAACGAAGTCGGCCAGACCAACGACCACCCGCTGTGGCACGACATCCCCGACCGTGCACGGTTCTATTTCGTGCACAGCTACTACATCAATGCCGGCAAGCCGGCCCAGGTGGTCGGTCGCGGCCATTACGGTGTCGATTTCGCCGCTGCGCTGGCCGATGGCTCGCGCTTTGCCGTGCAGTTCCACCCGGAGAAGAGCCATACCCATGGCCTGCAGCTGCTGCAGAACTTCGTCGCCTGGGACGGGCGCTGGTAAATGAGCAGGTCGAAGACCAAGGCCCCGGTCATCACCCTGGCCCCCGAGCAGGAGCGCGAAGCGCTGCACACGCTCAAGCGCTTTCTCGAAGACCGTTTCGAGCTGGAGCTGGGGTCGTTTGAAGTGGCCGAGGTCCTCGAACTGTTCAGCAAAGAAATTGCACCCCATTACTACAACAGGGCGATTGCCGATGTTCAGCTGCACCTCAAGGAGCGGTTCGAGAGCATCGAAAGCGATCTGTGGGCACTCGAGAAGCCCTGAAACCCCAAGAACAGACAGGTTCCCAAGATGCTGATTATCCCCGCTATCGATCTGAAGGACGGTGCCTGCGTGCGCCTGCGCCAGGGCCGCATGGAAGACTCCACGGTATTTTCCGACGACCCGGTGAGCATGGCGGCCAAATGGGTCGAGGGTGGCTGCCGCCGCCTGCACCTGGTCGACCTCAACGGCGCCTTCGAAGGCCAGCCGGTCAACGGTGAAGTGGTCACCGCCATTGCCAAGCGCTACCCGACCCTGCCGATCCAGATCGGCGGTGGCATCCGCTCGCTGGAAACCATCGAGCACTACGTCAAGGCTGGCGTCAGCTACGTGATCATCGGCACCAAGGCAGTCAAGCAGCCGGAATTCGTCGCCGAAGCGTGCAAGGCCTTCCCGGGCAAGGTCATCGTTGGCCTGGACGCCAAGGACGGCTTTGTCGCCACCGACGGCTGGGCTGAAGTGAGCTCGGTGCAGGTCATCGACCTGGCCAGGCGCTTCGAGGCCGATGGCGTCTCGGCGATCGTCTACACCGACATCGCCAAGGACGGCATGATGCAGGGCTGCAACGTGCCGTTCACCAAGGCGCTGGCAGAAGCCACCTCGATCCCGGTGATCGCCTCGGGCGGCATCCACAACCTGGGTGACATCAAGGCCTTGCTGGACGCCAAGGCCCCGGGCATCATCGGCGCCATCACCGGCCGTGCCATCTACGAAGGCACCCTCGATGTCGCCGAGGCCCAGGCCTTCTGCGACAACTACCAAGGCTGAGGACTGAACCATGGCACTGGCCAAGCGCATCATCCCTTGCCTGGACGTGGACAACGGCCGGGTGGTCAAGGGCGTCAAGTTCGAGAACATCCGTGATGCCGGCGACCCGGTGGAAATCGCCCGTCGCTACGACGAGCAAGGTGCCGACGAAATCACCTTCCTCGACATCACCGCCAGCGTCGATGGCCGCGACACCACCCTGCATACCGTAGAGCGCATGGCCAGCCAGGTGTTCATCCCGCTGACCGTGGGCGGTGGCGTGCGCACCGTGCAGGACATCCGCAACCTGCTCAATGCCGGTGCCGACAAGGTCTCGATCAACACGGCCGCGGTGTTCAACCCGGAGTTTGTCGGCGAGGCCGCGGACCGTTTCGGTTCGCAGTGCATTGTTGTCGCCATCGACGCCAAGAAGGTGTCCGGGCCGGGCGAGGCTCCACGTTGGGAGATTTTCACCCACGGCGGGCGCAAGCCGACCGGGCTGGATGCCGTCGAATGGGCGAAGAAGATGGAAGGCCTGGGGGCTGGCGAGATCCTGCTGACCAGCATGGACCAGGACGGCATGAAGAACGGCTTCGACCTGGGGGTTACCCGGGCGATCAGTGATGCGCTGGGTATTCCGGTGATTGCCTCGGGCGGGGTGGGCAACCTGCAGCACCTGGCCGACGGCATTCTGGAAGGGCATGCCAGTGCGGTGCTGGCCGCCAGTATCTTCCACTTTGGTGAGTACACGGTGCCGGAGGCCAAGGCCTACATGGCTTCGCGCGGGATCGTCGTTCGCTGATCGATTAATTGGGGCTGCTTTGCAGCCCATCGCCGGCAAGCCAGCTCCCACAGGGACCGCACAAGGCTCAGGGCCTGCGCTGCCAATGTGGGAGCTGGCTTGCCGGCGATGGGCCGCAACGCGGCCCCAATGGCATCAGCCGTGATTCTTGCCGAGCAAGGCGTGATACAGCTCGGTATCCCCAAGAATCCCCACCACCTTGTCGTTGTCCTGCAACACCAGCTTGTTGCCGGTCTGATAACGAATCTGTAGCGCCTCGCGCATTCCGATATCGGCATTGACCAACGTTGGCCGGCGGCCCAGCAGCTCCACATCCTGCCCCGGTGCCCAGTTCTGCAGGTCCAGCCCGTTCTGCCCCTGGCGTGCACGCTTGATCGAGCCACCTTCGCCCAGGTCCAGCCACGAATCGATACCCGGGTCCAGGCACACCGAACCATTCACCCGCTTGCAGTTGTCCAGGCTGCGCATCAGGCTGCGCCCGCACAGCACGTTCAGCGGGTTGGTATGGGCAACGAAGGTACGCACATACTCGTCGGCCGGGTTGAGCACGATCTCTTCCGGCTTGCTGTACTGGATGATCCGCCCGTCCTTCATGATCGCGATGCGGCTACCCAGCTTCAGCGCCTCGTCCAGGTCGTGGCTGACGAACACGATGGTCTTGCTGAGCTTGGCCTGCAGGCCCAGCAACTCGTCCTGCAGGCCCTGGCGGATCAGCGGGTCCAGTGCCGAGAACGGTTCGTCCATCAGCAGGATGTCGGCATCCATCGCCAGCGCCCGGGCCAGGCCCACGCGCTGCTGCATGCCGCCAGACAGTTCGTCCGGCTTCTTGTTGCGCCACTGGGTCAGGCCCACCAGCTCGAGCTTCTCGTCGACCAGCTTGCGCCGTTCCTTCTCGGGGCGGCCCTGCATTTCCAGGCCAAAGCTGATGTTCTCGCGCACCGTCAGCCAGGGCATCAGGGCGAACTTCTGGAACACCATGGCAATGCGCTTGGTGCGCATCATCTTCAGCTCGGCCGGGGTGCAGTGGGCAATGTCGATGTGCTTGCCTTCGTGCTCGACGAACAACTTGCCGCGGCTGACGGTGTTGAGGCCGTTGATGCAGCGCAGCAAACTCGACTTGCCCGAACCGGACAGGCCCATCAGCACGCAAATCTCGCCCTTCTGGATATCCAGGTTGGCCTTCTCGACGCCCACCACCAGGCCGGTCTGCTTGAGGATCTGCTCGCGGGTCTGGCCCTTGTCGAGCAGGGCCAGCGCTTCGCGCGGCTTGTTGGAGAAGATGACGTCGACGTCTTCGAAACGAATGATGCTCATGCTTCACCCCTTACCGGCAGGTCCGGTTGCTTGCAGATACGGTCGAGCATGATCGCCAGCAGCACGATCGCCAGGCCCGCTTCGAAGCCCAGGGAAATATCGGCGGTGTTCAGTGCGTTGACCACAGGTTTGCCCAGGCCGTCAGCACCGACCAGGGCGGCAATCACCACCATCGACAGCGACAGCATGATGCACTGGGTAACGCCGGCGGCGATGCTTGGCATCGCGTGCGGCAGTTCGATACGGGTGAGCAGCTGGCGCCGCGAGCAGCCAAAGGCCTTGCCGGCGTCCATCAGCTCCTGCGGGACGTCGCAGATGCCCAGGTAGGTGAGACGGATCGGCGCGGCGATGGCGAACACCACCGTCGAGATCAGCCCCGGCACCACACCCAGGCCAAACAGGGTCAGGGTGGGGATCAGGTAGACGAAAGTAGGTACCGTCTGCATCAGGTCGAGTACCGGGCGCATGGCGGTGTAGAACATCGGTTTGTGCGCGGCGACGATACCCAGTGGCACGCCGATGGCCACGCACACCACTGTGGCGAAGGTGACCTGCGCCAGGGTTTCCATGGTTTCCTGCCAGTAACCCAGGTTGAGGATGAGCAGGAACGACAGCGCCACGAATGCGGTCAGCGCCCACTTGCGCTGGATGAAATGCGCCAGGGCGGCGAACAGCGCGATGAGCACAAACGGATTGAAGAAAGTCAGGGCACTGGTGACACCATGGATCATGAATTCCAGGCCTTGCGCGATGGCGTCGAAGTAACTCGCGCCGTTCTGGGTCAGCCACTCGACGAACGACGCGATGTATTGGCCCAGGGGTATTTTCTGATCGATAAGCATGATAGCGAGCTTCCACCTGCATAGATTGAAATCAACCCGGGGCGGGCACGGGCCTGCCCCGAGGTAGCGCTATTTCGTTATTGCGTCAGCTTGGCCTTGGCCGCCTCAAGGCCGGGTTTGCCATCCACGGTGGTTACGCCGGCCAGCCAGGCATCCAGTTTGCCAGGGTTGTCCTTGAGCCACTTCTTGGCCGCCGCCTCGGGTTTCATCTTGTCGTCCAGGACATAGCCCATCATGGTGCTTTCATCCTTGAGCTCGAACGACAGGTTCTTCAATAGCTGGCCAACGTTGCTGCATTCCTGCACATAGCCCTTGCGGGTGTTGGTCAATACGGTCGCCTTGCCGAAGTCGGGGCCGAAGAACTCGTCCCCACCGGTCAGGTACTGCATCTTGAAGCGGGTGTTCATCGGGTGTGGTTCCCAGCCGAGGAACACCACTGCCTCGCCGCGTTTCTGCGCGCGGTCGACCTGCGACAGCATGCCGGCCTCGCTGGACTGGACGATCTTGAAGCCGGCGTCCTTCAGGCCGAAGGCGTTCTTGTCGATCATGCTCTGGATGGTGCGGTTGCCATCGTTGCCGGGTTCGATGCCGTAGATCTTGCCGTCCAGTTCCTGCTTGAACTTGGGAATGTCGCTGAAATCCTTCAGGCCCTTGTCATACAGCGCCTGGGGCACGGCCAAGGTGTACTTGGCGTTTTCCAGGTTGGCGCGCACGGTTTCCACCGTACCGGCGTCGCGGTACTGCTTGATGTCGTTCTCCATGGTCGGCATCCAGTTGCCGAGAAACACGTCCAGGTCCTTGCCGGTGGCCAGCGACTTGTAGGTCACCGGTACCGAGATCATGGTGGTGTGGGTCTTGTAACCCAGTGCTTCGAGCACAACGCTGGTAGTCGCGGTGGTGACCGTGATGTCGGTCCAGCCGACATCCGAGAAGCGTACCGTCTGGCATTGCTCGGGTTCGGCGGCCTGGGCCAGCAAAGGCGCGGACAGCAACGCAACCAGCAACAGCGAGGGTGAACCTTTCATGGATGGACTCCTGTGGATTTTGTCTTCGGGTTCGCGTGGTCGCCGGGCTTTCTGTGTGTCCGGTCGACAAGGCCTGCAGAGGGCAGGATGCGTGGCCGTGCTTTACGAGTCGCTTTCGATAATCCTCCAGCGCCGGGCAATCGCCTACTGGTAGGGTCGTAACCAGTACGGAACGGGTCGTATCCAGTATGGGCGATGTCGCTTATGGATTTTTCCACCCCCTCCGCCGCATTTTTACGTCACCAGGCCACCGGAAAGCGGCGTGCAAAAGGCCGCTCCCCGGTAGAAAACAGCGCGGCGCTGCTGGACAAAAGTACGTCGGTTGCAGACGGCGAGGGGGGCGGCAAAAGCCCGATGATGCGTGCATTCACGGCGGCCTGCTGCTTCAGCCTAGCAGCTGCCCCGCCCTGCGCATGGCGCGCAGAGACAAGCCCAGCAAGAGGTGATTCGACAATGGCCATCAGCGTGTTCGACCTGTTCAAGATCGGTGTCGGGCCCTCCAGCTCCCACACCGTCGGCCCCATGCGTGCTGGCGCCCTGTTCGTCCAGGGCCTGCGCGAACGCGGCGAGCTGGAACGTGTGAAGCGGATCGAAGTGCGCCTGTACGGCTCGCTGTCGGCCACGGGTGTGGGGCATGGCACCGACAATGCCACCATCATGGGCTTGATGGGCGAATGGCCTGACGCCATCGACCCGACCCAGATCGTGCCGCGCATCGCCGACCTGCGTGAAACCAACACCCTGCAGCTGGACAACCGCCTGCCCATCGAATTCGTCTGGGCCCGCGACATGCTGCTGCTGGACGAGAACCTGCCGTACCACCCCAACGCCATGACCTTGATAGCCGAAGGCGAGCAGGGCGAGCTGCACCGCGACACTTATTACTCGGTGGGTGGTGGCTTCGTGGTCGATGCCGCCCAGGCTGCCAGCGGCGTGCTGGATGCCGACCAGACAGTGCTGCCGTACGATTTCAACAGCGCCGCCGAACTGCTGCGCCTGTGCAAGCAAAACGACCTCAGCGTGTCGCAATTGATGATGGCCAACGAGAAGGTCTGGCGCAGCGAGGAAGAGATCCGCGCCGGCCTGTACAAGCTCTGGGAAGCCATGCAGGAATGCGTCAACAACGGCCTTAAATACGAAGGCACGCTGCCCGGCGGGCTCAACGTGCGCCGCCGCGCCGCCAAGCTGCACCGCAGCCTGCAGGAAATCGGCAAGCCCAACGTCATCGGCTCGACCATGAGCGCCATGGAGTGGGTCAACCTCTTTGCTCTGGCAGTCAACGAAGAAAACGCCGCCGGCGGGCGCATGGTCACCGCGCCGACCAATGGCGCGGCGGGCATCATCCCGGCGGTGTTGCACTATTACATGCGCTTCAGCGATGCGGTGAACGAGTCCAGCGTGGTCGACTTCTTCCTCGCTGCTGCCGCGGTGGGCATCCTGTGCAAGAAGAATGCGTCGATCTCGGGTGCCGAAGTGGGCTGCCAGGGTGAAGTCGGCTCGGCTTGCGCCATGGCCGCGGCGGGCCTTGCCGAAGTGCTGGGTGCCACCCCGCCCCAGGTGGAGAACGCTGCCGAGATCGCCCTGGAACACAACCTGGGCCTGACCTGCGACCCGGTCGGCGGGTTGGTGCAGGTGCCGTGCATCGAGCGCAACGCGATTGCTGCGGTAAAGGCCATCAACGCAGTGCAGATGGCCCTGCGTGGTGACGGCGAGCATTTCATTTCCCTCGACCAGGTAATCCGCACCATGCGCGATACCGGGGCCGACATGCACGACAAGTACAAGGAGACCTCGCGTGGTGGCCTGGCGGTCAGCGCGATCGAATGCTGATAGTCTGATTTGACCTCAAGGTCTTCTTCGCGGGCACGCCCGCTCCCACAGGAACTGCGCAAGCCCTGTGGGAGCGGGCGTGCCTGCGAAGGGGCCCTCGAGATTGAAACAGGTGCAGCCCAGCCACAAATGTCTCTTTATGGTGCAGCCCGGACGCATACCGATCGTCAGGTGTCGTTATCAGTGTGGGCATTGTCGGTGACACTCAAGAGTGTCGTTTCTGGGCATCCTAGACTGCGCCTGTCACCAAATTGCTCAGCCGTTACACGCGCAACGCCTAGCACGCCCGTTCTACAGAGATTGGCCAGCTCGACCAAAGCACCTGATTTGCCTGAAATAGGCGTCGTTTTCAGGTTTTTTTGGATAGGCGTTCAATTTCCGGCACGGCGTTTGCGTTGAGATTGGCACCAAAGCCCCTGCACATGAAACCGGGGCCATACATAACAAGAAATCAGTGCCCGCCTGAGGCACACCCTGCATTTGTGTGAGGAGAAATCGCGATGACGTCGTACACCTCCGGGAACCCAACCCAGAACCGCACAGCCCCCCAGTCCATCGGGTTTCTCCTATTGGACAATTTCACCCTGATTTCCCTGGCATCGGCCGTCGAGCCGCTGCGCATGGCCAACCAGCTGTCCGGCCGCGAGCTGTACCGCTGGCACACCCTCACCGTCGATGGCGGCCAGGTGTGGGCCAGCGATGGTTTGCAGATTACCCCGGACGCGGCGATGCACAGCGCCCCACCCATCGACACCGTGATCGTCTGCGGTGGCGTCGGCATCCAGCGCACCGTTACCCGTGAGCATGTCACCTGGTTGCAAGCCCAGGCCCGGCAGTCGCGCCGCCTGGGTGCCGTGTGTACCGGCAGCTGGGCACTGGCCTGCGCCGGTTTGCTCGATGGCTTTGATTGCAGCGTGCACTGGGAATGCCTGGCGGCCATGCAGGAGGCCTATCCACGGGTCAACATGAGCACCCGCCTGTTCACCCTCGACCGCAACCGCTTCACCAGCTCCGGCGGCACCGCGCCGCTGGACATGATGCTGCACCTGATCAGCCGCGACCACGGCCGTGAACTGTCGGCGGCAATCTCCGAAATGTTCGTCTACGAGCGCATCCGCAACGAGCAGGACCACCAGCGCGTGCCGCTCAAGCACATGCTCGGCACCAACCAGCCGAAGCTGCAGGAAATCGTCGCGCTGATGGAAGCCAACCTCGAAGAGCCGATCGACCTGGATGAACTGGCGGTGTACGTGTCGGTGTCGCGCCGACAGCTCGAACGGCTGTTCCAGAAGTACCTGCATTGTTCGCCGTCGCGCTACTACCTGAAGCTGCGCCTGATCCGTGCGCGGCAGCTGCTGAAGCAGACGCCGATGTCGATCATCGAAGTGGCCTCGGTGTGCGGCTTCGTGTCTACCCCGCACTTCTCCAAGTGCTACCGCGAGTATTTCGGCATTCCGCCGCGTGACGAGCGCGTGGGCTCCAACACCGCGCAGCAGGTGGCGATGATGCCGATCCCGCAGGCCATGACCCTGTCGCCGCACAGCGGGCCGATGGCGGCCTTGAGCCAGGCGCGCAACGAGTCGACCTTTGCCAGTGTAAGGCTCTGAAACAGCGCCGGCCTCTTCGCGGGCTCGCCCGCTCCCACAAGGTGGACTGCACCGGTTTCAGTAGCGGTGCGGTCCCTGTGGGAGCGGGCAAGCCCGCGAAGAGGCCGGTGCAGGAATACTCGGTCAGGCGCGCTTGTTGAACTGCGCCAACGCCGGCAACAGCTGTTTGTCGATCGCCTGGCGCACTGCCGGCAGGATCGTCGCGCTACCGGTATACATCTGCTCCACCATCCCCTTCAGCGCCCGCGCATTGGGCTCGGTCAGCCCGCGCACCACCGCTTCGCAGGCCTGCTCGGCAGTCGCCCCGGCCGGAATCTCGAACCCGCGCGCGCGCAGGTGGCCTGCCAGATCGTCCTGGTCTATCAAATCCGCATGCATCATGGCTGTTGTCCCTTTTATCGCTAAGAGAGTGCTGCTGTGATTTACGACCGATTCTGTGACGCCGGCGACATGCCCGCAACAACAGAATGGCGCCATGGCTGCATTGGCTAAGAACAGGTCGTTTCCGGCTAAATCGAGCACCTTGGAAGGCCGCACACTGAAGCCATTCACGGTACCTGAGGGTTTGGTCACCCTCGCTCATGCACAGTGGATGTTGCTCGCTCTTGGCCCCGGATGCTCACGGCTTTCCGGGGTTATTTTTTTGCCCGGATACATGACCTGTGGGAGCGGGCGTGCCCGCGAATGCGGCGGTGGATCCACCATCGCATTCGCGGGCATGCCCGCTCCCACAGGTTATGTGTTGCTGCTCAGTGTGGCGTAGGCAGGGTTATCACCCGGCCCAGGTACTCAGCCGGCAGCAGGTCCTGTTGCTGATCCACCAAGCCCTGCAGCAATCCAGCACTTTGCTCACTGAACGGCGCCGACTTCGGCCCCGCCAGATCCACATGCAGCAGCATCTGCTCGCTGGCCGCCAGCGCCTCGTCGAACCCCGCCCGGTGCAGGCTGTGGTAGATATGCAGGCGCTTGCGGTCGAAACCGATGACCTGCGTCTGCACCCACACCTCGGTGCCCAGCTTCACTTCGTGCAGGTAGTTGATGTGTGCCTCCAGGGTGAACAGCGAATTACCGCTCTGCCCACGGCTGTCGGCATCGAGGCCGATGCGCTCCATCAGCGCGTCGGTGGCATAGCTGAAGATCAGCAAGTAGAAGGCATCGCGCAGGTGCCCGTTGTAGTCGACCCAGTCCTCCTGGACCGGGGTGCGGTAGGTAATCAGTGCGGGCATCGCGGTCTCCTCAGTCGCCGAAAGCCATGCCGTGGCTGGCCTTGCTGGTCTTCACCGCCTCCAGCACGGCCAGCAGCGTGTCATCACGATAGCGCTCCAGCGCGGCAATGCTGCGATCACCCAGTTGTTCGGAGGTCCCTTCGACCACATCGTCGATCAGCTTGTCGGTCAGCTCTGGTGCCGGCAGGTAAGTCCACGGCAACTGCAGTGCCGGGCCGAACTGGGCCATGAAGTGGCGCATGCCTGCGTCGCCACCGGCCAGGGTGTAGGTGAGGAATGTGCCCATGAACGACCAGCGCAGGCCGGCGCCGAAGCGGATGGCATCGTCGATTTCGCCGGTACTGGCCACGCCGTCGTTGACCAGGTGCAGGGCTTCGCGCCACAGCGCTTCGAGCAGGCGGTCGGCGATGAAGCCGGGCACTTCCTTGCGCACATGCAGCGGGCGCATGCCCAGGGCGGTGTAGATGGTTCTGGCGGCTTCGATGGCTTCGGGAGCAGTGCGGTTGCCGCCGACGATCTCCACCAATGGCAGCAGGTACACCGGGTTGAACGGGTGGCCGACCACGCAGCGTTCGGGGTGGGTGGCCGACTCGTAGAACTCACTGGGCAGCAGGCCCGAGGTGCTGCTGCCGATGATCGCGTCTGGCTTGGCGGCAGCGCTGATTTTCGCGTGCAGGTCGAGCTTCAGCTCCAACCGTTCTGGCGCGCTTTCCTGGATGAAATCGGCGTCGCGTACGCATTCCTCGATGGTGTCCACGAATTTCAGCCGGTCCTGGGACGCACCGGCTGCCAGGCCTTGTTTCTCCAGGGCTGGCCAGGCGTTGGCGATGCGCTTGCGCAAGGCCTGCTCGGCGCCTGGCGCCGGGTCCCAGGCGACCACGTCCAGGCCATGGGCGAGGGCGCGGGCTACCCAGCCGCTGCCGATCACGCCACTACCCAGGGCGGCGAAGGTCTTGATCTCGGTAATGAAGGGCATATCGGTCTCCTGAAGGGGATCAGCGGCGCTTGAGGTTCATTTTTTCCCGGCCTTCCGCCGGGCTGAGCACGCGGCCACCCATGCGGGTGATGATTTCGGCAGCGCGTTCCACCAGCTGACCGTTGCTGGCCAACACCCCACGGTCGAGGTACAGGTTGTCTTCCAGGCCCACCCGCACGTTGCCGCCAAGCAGTACCGCTTGCGCGGCCATCGGCATTTGCATGCGACCGATGCCGAACCCGGCCCAGGTGACGTTGGCTGGCAGGTTGTCGACCATGGCCTTCATGGTGGTGGTGTCGGCCGGCGCGCCCCACGGGATGCCCAGGCACAGCTGGAAAAGCGGGTCTTCGAGCAGGCCTTCTTTCATCATCTGCTTGGCGAACCACAAGTGGCCGGTGTCGAAGATTTCCAGCTCGGCTTTCACGCCCAGCTCGGTGATGCGTTTGGCACCAGCGCGCAGTTGCGCCGGGGTGGAGACATAGATCGAGTTGCCGTCACCGAAGTTGAGCGTGCCGCAGTCCAGGGTGCAGATTTCTGGCAGCAGCGCTTCGACGTGGGCCAGGCGCTCCAGGGGGCCGATCAGGTCGGTACCCGGGCCGAATTCCAGCGGCGTTTCACCGGGGCCGATTTCCAGGTCACCACCCATGCCGGCGGTAAGGTTGACGATGATGTCCACGTCGGCTTCGCGAATGCGCTCCATGACTTCGCGGTACAGCGCCACGTCGCGGCTGAAGCGGCCGGTTTGCGGGTCGCGGACGTGGCAGTGGACCACGGTGGCACCGGCCTTGGCGGCCTCTACGGCAGACTCGGCGATCTGCTTGGGGGTGACGGGAACGAGGTGGCTTTTCGAGGCGGTGTCGCCAGCGCCGGTGAGGGCGCAGGTGATGATGACGTCGTGGTTCATGGCGGGGTTCCTTGTGGTATCTGTGTGGCCTTTTCGCGGGCGCGCCCGCTCCCACAGGGTCTGCGTGACCCTGAGTGTGTCGCTGTACCTGTGGGAGCGGGCATGCCCGCGAAGAGGCCGGATCAGTTGGCGGTGAGCTTGAGGTTGTCCGCAGCCGGCTTGCCATCAAAGGTGGTCACACCTTCCAGCCAGCGGGCCTTGTCCTCGGGGTGGTCCTTGAGCCACTGGCGGGCCGACTCCAGCGCGTCCTTGTGGTCGAGCAGCGGCTGCATCATGCGGCTCTCGTCCTCAGCACTGAACTTCAGGTTGGCCAGCAGGCGGTGGGCGTTGGGGCAGCGTTCGGCGTAGTCCGGCGCGGTCACTGTCCACACGGTCGCGCGGCCTTCGTCAGGCCCCAGGGCGTCCTGGCTGTCGCCCAGGTAGGCCATGTCGATGTTCACGTTCATCGGGTGTGGCGCCCAACCAAAGAACACCACCGCTTCCTTGCGCCGTACGGCGCGGTCGACGGCGGCCAGCATGCCGGCCTCGCTGGACTCGACCAGCTGGAACTTGCCCAGGCCGAACTGGTTCTTGGTGATCATCGCCTTGATCTGGGTATTGGCACCGGAGCCTGGCTCGATGCCGTAGATCTTGCCGCCCAACTCCTTCTCGAACTTGTGGATGTCGGCGAAGTTCTTCAAACCCTTGTCGTACAGGTATTTGGGCACGGCGAGAGTGGCACGGGCGTCTTCCAGGCTGGGTTTTTCGAGGACCTTGACCTGATTGGCGTCGACGAACGGGGTGATGGTCTGGGTCATGATCGGGTTCCAGTAACCCAGGAACATGTCCAGGCGTTTGTCGCGGATGCCGGCGAAGATGATCTGCTGCGAAGCGCTGGTCTGTTTGGTCTGGTAGCCAAGGCCATCGAGCAGCACCTGGGCCATGGCGCTGGTGGCGATGACATCGGTCCAGTTGACCACGCCCAGGCGGACGTTCTTGCAGGCCGCCGGTTCTGCGGCATACAGCGGGGAAGCGACGATAGTGGTCAGCGCTACGGATAACAGGCTGCGGCGGATCAAGCGTTGCATGGTGGCTCTCCATCGGCAGGGCGTTTTTTATAGGGGCCGGCCTCTCTGGGCCGTGTGAACACGCTACGCTGCTGCCAGGGTGGAAAATCGCACCCTGGCGACCAACAATTGCACGGAGGCGACCACCTTTGCCGTGGAGCATGCAATGCCGCAAATCATTCATTTCCTGTTGTTGCCCGGCTTCTCGGCCATGGGCTTCATCAGTGCCCTGGAGCCACTGCGGGTGGCCAACCGCTTCAAAGGCCCGTCGTATCGCTGGCAGGTGCTGAGCCTGGACGGCGGTGCGGTGCAGGCCAGCAATGGCATGTCGGTGAACGCCGATGCGGCGCTGGCGGCGGGCGAGCCTGGCGGCATCCTGCTGGTCGTCGCCGGTTTCGAGCCTCTGGCCTGTTACGGGCCGGCGCTGCAGCAGGCGCTACGCCGCCTGGACCACGAGGGGGTGATTCTGGGTGGCATCGATACCGGCGCGGTGGTGCTGGCCGAGGCCGGCCTGCTCGACGGCCACCGCGCCACCGTGCACTGGGAGGCACTGGAGGCGTTCAAGGAGAACTACCCGAGCCTGCAGGCGACCCAGGAACTGTTCGAGATCGACCGGCGGCGCATCACCTGTGCCGGCGGCACCGCTTCGATCGACCTGATGCTCGACCTGATTGCTCAGGCCCACGGCAGTGAACTGGCGGTGCAGGTGTCGGAGCAATTCGTGCTCGGGCGTATCCGCCAGCGACAGGACCACCAGCGCATGCAGATCGCCAGCCGCTATGGCATCAGCAACAAGAAGCTGGTGAAGGTGATTGGCGAAATGGAGCGCAACACCGAGCAGCCGCTCAATACCCAGGTGCTGGCCGAAGCGGTGCAGGTGACCCGGCGCCAGCTGGAGCGGCTGTTCCGCGTGCACCTGGATGACACGCCCAGTGGGTTCTATTTGCGACTGCGGCTGGATAAAGCCAGGCAGTTGTTGCGCCAGACCGACATGACTGTGCTGGAGGTGGGGGTGGCGTGCGGGTTCGAGTCGGCTTCGTACTTTACCCGCTGCTACCGGGCCCGGTACCAGCGCTGCCCGCGGGAGGACCGCCTGGCCCGGGTGGTTTGATCTGCGCCTGTACCGGCCCCTTCGCGGGCACGCCCGCTCCCACAGGTACTGCACAGTTTTTGAATTCTGTGCAGTACCTGTGGGAGCGGGCGTGCCCGCGAAGGGGCCAGTAGAGGCAAAGAAGGATTTTACTGCTGGCCGATGGACTGCAGGTACTCCGAGCGGTCATCACTGCGCTGCGCCACACAGGTATCCCACGCCGCCTCGAACGCTTTGCTCCCGGGCTTCTCGGCAAAGGTCTCGACCTTGCAATCGGCATCGCGCAGCTGTACCCACAGCTTCTCGGCCGCCTCCATGCGCCCGACCAGCGCTGTGGCCTTGTCGCCTTCATCGGCATACTGGTCGCGGATGCGCTGGATCAGTTCGTCATACGCCGCGTTCAGCTCGCGCTCGGCGGTCTGCTTGTTGAACACAGCGCAGGCGTAGGTCTGCTGGTCGGTCTCGACGTTGTCGCACGGGGTGCTTTCTTCCTCGCCGGCCTGGGCGCCCGATACGACAGCCAGCAGTACCAGCCATGCCATTGATTTCATCCGTTTTCTCCTCAACAGGCTGACGAATCGCTGGGATTCTCGCTCAGCCGAAGGCAAGGCGGTAGCTCCCTGACGAAATGTTCATAAAGCCGCCGGAAACGTCGTTATCGAGACTGTGTCTCATCGCCAGACACCGTGCCAGAAGGCCTGTTGTCGCGCATTGACGCTTTCGGCAAACCCCCTGTCGTTTTTGCATCGGGGCGCCTTTGGGCACAGGCATATGCTGGCCCCAAAGCGCCGGCACAAGGTTTGGCGCAAACCCATTCAATAAAAGGGGACAGCCTGATGAGCCCAGCCGAACTTCACGCCGACAGCATCGTCATCGACGGCCTGATCATTGCCAAATGGAACCGCGAGCTGTTCGAGGACATGCGCAAAGGCGGGCTGACTGCGGCCAACTGCACGGTGTCGGTCTGGGAAGGCTTCAAGGCTACCGTCGACAACATCGCTGCCAGCCAGAAGCTGATCCGCGACAACAGCGACCTGGTGATGCCGGTGCGTACCACCGCCGACATCCGCAAGGCCAAGGAGCTGGGCAAGACCGGCATCCTCTTCGGCTTCCAGAACGCCCATGCCTTCGAAGACCAGATCGCCTACGTCGACGTGTTCAAGCAGCTGGGCGTGGGCATCGTGCAGATGTGCTACAACACCCAGAACCTGGTCGGCACCGGTTGCTACGAGCGTGATGGCGGCCTGTCGGGTTTTGGCCGCGAGATCGTTGCCGAAATGAACCGTGTCGGCATCATGTGCGACCTGTCCCACGTCGGCTCCAAGACTTCCGAAGAAGTCATCCTCGAATCGAAAAAACCGGTGTGCTACTCGCACTGCCTGCCATCGGGCCTGAAAGAGCACCCGCGCAACAAGTCGGACGAAGAGCTGAAGTTCATCGCCGACCACGGCGGCTTTGTCGGCGTGACCATGTTCGCGCCGTTCCTGGCCAAGGGCATCGACTCGACCATCGACGACTACGCCGAGGCCATCGAGTACACCATGAACATCGTCGGTGAAGACGCCATCGGTATCGGTACCGACTTCACCCAGGGTCACGGCCAGGAATTCTTCGAGTACCTGACCCACGACAAGGGTTACGCCCGTCGCCTGACCAACTTCGGCAAGATCATCAACCCGCTGGGCATCCGCACCGTGGGCGAATTCCCCAACCTCACCGAAACCTTGCTCAAGCGCGGCCACTCCGAGCGCGTGGTGCGCAAGATCATGGGCGAGAACTGGGTCAACGTCCTCAAGGACGTGTGGGGCGAGTAAGCCGCTCTCCAAGCCTGAAAGCCCCTGCCAGCAACGCCGGGGCATCCCGATAAAAAATTTTATGGAGTTGAGTTTCCATGGCCAAGATCGCCCCGCAATTGCCAATCGAAGTCGACAGCGAAACCGGTGTCTGGACCAGCGACGCCCTGCCGATGCTGTATGTGCCGCGCCATTTCTTCGTCAACAACCACATGGGCATCGAAGAAGTCCTGGGCGCTGACAAGTACGCCGAGATCCTCTACAAGGCCGGCTACAAGTCCGCCTGGCACTGGTGTGAAAAAGAAGCCGAGTGCCATGGCCTGGAAGGCGTGGCGGTGTTCGAGCACTACATGAAGCGCCTGAGCCAGCGCGGCTGGGGCCTGTTCGAAATCCAGGACATCGACCTGGACAAAGGCACCTGCAGCGTCAAGCTCAAGCACTCCGCGTTCGTGTACGTCTATGGCAAGTGCGGCCGCAAGGTCGACTACATGTTCACCGGCTGGTTCGCCGGCGCCATGGACCAGATTCTCGCTGCCCGCGGCAGCTCGATCCGCACCGTGGCCGAACAGGTCTATGGCGGGTCGGAAGAAGGCCACGAAGATGGCCTGTTCGTCGTCAAGCCGTTGTAAGCCGGAGATAGCGTCATGGCATTCGAAGCAATGTTCCAGCCGATCCAGATCGGCAAACTGACCATCCGTAACCGTGTGCTCAGCACCGCGCACGCCGAGGTCTACGCCACTGACGGCGGCATGACGACCGACCGCTACGTAAAGTACTACGAAGAAAAGGCCAAGGGCGGTATCGGCCTGGCGATCTGCGGTGGCTCGTCGGTGGTGGCCATCGACAGCCCGCAGGAGTGGTGGGCATCGGTCAACCTGTCGACCGACCGCATCATCCCGCACTTCCAGAACCTGGCCGACGCCATGCACAAGCATGGCGCCAAGATCATGATCCAGATTACCCACATGGGCCGTCGCTCGCGCTGGGACGGCTTCAACTGGCCGACCCTGATGTCGCCGTCGGGTATCCGTGAACCTGTGCACCGCGCCACCTGCAAGACCATCGAGGTGGAAGAGATCTGGCGCGTGATCGGCAACTACGCACAAGCTGCCCGCCGCGCGAAGGAAGGCGGCCTGGACGGCGTGGAGCTGTCGGCCGTGCACCAGCACATGATCGACCAGTTCTGGAGCCCGCGGGTCAACAAGCGTACCGACGAATGGGGCGGTACCTTCGAAGGCCGCATGAAGTTTGGCCTGGAAGTGCTCAAGGCCGTGCGTGCCGAAGTCGGCGACGACTTCTGCGTGGGCATGCGCATTTGCGGTGACGAATTCCATCCGGACGGCCTCAGCCATGAGGACATGAAGCAGATCGCCGCGTACTACGACGCCACTGGCATGCTCGACTTCATCGGCGTGGTCGGCTCGGGTTGCGACACCCACAACACCCTGGCCAACGTCATCCCCAACATGAGCTACCCGCCGGAGCCGTTCCTGCACCTGGCGGCCGGCATCAAGGAAGTGGTCAAGGTACCGGTGCTGCACGCGCAGAACATCAAGGACCCGAACCAGGCCACGCGCATTCTGGAAGGCGGCTACGTGGACATGGTCGGCATGACCCGTGCGCACATGGCCGACCCGCACCTGATCGCCAAGATCAAGATGGGCCAGATCGACCAGATCAAGCAGTGTGTCGGTGCCAACTACTGCATCGACCGCCAGTACCAGGGCCTGGATGTGCTGTGCATCCAGAACGCCGCGACCTCCCGTGAATACATGGGCGTGCCGCACATCATCGAGAAGACCACCGGCGCCAAGCGCAAGGTGGTGGTGGTTGGTGCCGGCCCGGCCGGCATGGAAGCGGCCCGTGTGGCTGCCGAACGTGGCCATGACGTGACCCTGTTCGAGAAGAAGGAGCAGATCGGCGGGCAAATCACCATCGCCGCCAAGGCCCCGCAGCGTGACCAGATCGCCGGTATCACCCGCTGGTACCAGCTGGAGCTGGCGCGCCTGAAGGTCGACCTGCGCCTGGGCACTGCCGCCGACGTGGCCGCCATCCAGGACCTGCGCCCGGACATCATCGTACTGGCGGTGGGTGGGCATTCCTTCCTGGAGCAGAACGAGCACTGGGGCGCCGCCGAAGGGCTGGTGGTCAGCAGCTGGGACGTGCTCGACGGCAAGGTTGCGCCGGGCAAGAACGTGCTGGTGTACGACACCATTTGCGAGTTCACCGGTATGTCGGTGGCGGACTTCATTGCCGACAAGGGCAGCCAGGTCGAGATCGTCACCGACGATATCAAGCCGGGCGT
>Ga0209676_1000547_pt1 | contig 57868 bp, 57 predicted proteins | sample AraplaCvi_mLB_r2_FD_184282 | JGI IMG/M metagenome (GOLD analysis project Ga0209676, IMG submission 184282) | Arabidopsis root microbial communities from North Carolina, USA - plate scrape MF_Cvi_mLB_r2 (SPAdes) (version 2) | ecosystem: Host-associated > Plants > Roots > Endosphere | place: USA... | reverse complement strand
ATGCCGTCGGCCTGATTGAGGTTGCGGTCGGCCGCCACCCCATCCAGAAAGAAGGGATAGAGGGGGACGTTGTGCTTCTCGGCAATCCGTTGATAGACGCCGTTGAAGGCCGCTGCATAGTCGCGCCCCAGGTTCGGCGGTGCCATCATGCCGGCCAGCAGGATCGGTAGCTTGGCGGCCTTTAGCTTGACGATGATCCCTTCGATATTGGCTTCCATCTGCTTGGGGTCGAGACCGCGTAGCCCGTCATTGCCGCCAAATTCCACCAGCACATGGGTCGGCTGATCGGCCAGCGCCCAATCGACCCGCGCTAAGCCACCGGCCGAGGTATCGCCGGACACCCCGGCATTCAGAACCTGAACGCTCTCGCCCGCAGCCTTCAAGGCCGCCTCCAAACGCACCGTGAAGCCCTTATTTTGGGGCAAGCCATAGCCTGCGGCCAAGCTGTCGCCTAGGATAAGCAGGCGTTTTGGTGCCTGAGCCCGAAGGGGGCTTGGAAAAACTTGCACCGCACATAGGGCAAGGAGGCTTCCCAAAAGCCGCCGACGTCCCCACTTCTGTCCGGTTACCGCTGATAAGTCGAGGGTGCGCATATTCATGATCGAACTCCGTAACGTCCATGTGAAGCTGGCGAGTGCAGCCGGCGAGGTCAACATCTTGCGGGGAATCGATTTATCGGTAGGGGCTGGCGAAAGCGTCGGCGTCGTGGGTCCAAGCGGCGCCGGCAAGTCGACCATGATGATGGTGATCGGCGGTTTGGAGCGCGCCAGTAGCGGCAGCGTCACCGTTGCGGGCGCCGATCTGACCGGCCTTAATGAAGATAAATTGGCGCTCTGGCGGCGCGATGCCGTGGGGATCGTCTTCCAGGCTTTCCGTCTGGTGCCGACCATGACGGCGCTGGAAAATGTCGCAGTGCCCCTGGAATTGGCAGGCCGGCGCGATGCCTTCGAGCGCGCGGCGGTGGCGTTGCAGGATGTCGGCCTTGGCCATCGCCTGGATCATTACCCGGAACAACTGTCTGGTGGCGAGCAGCAGCGCGTGGCCCTAGCGCGCGCCTTTGTTATTCGCCCGAAATTGCTGATCGCGGACGAGCCGACCGGCAATCTCGATGGCACGACCGGCAAGCAGATCATCGAACTGATGTTCAAGATGAAAGAAGAAGCCGGCACCACTTTGCTGCTGATCACCCATGATCCGGCCCTGGCGCAGCGCTGCGACCGGGTAGTGCGGATTGCCGATGGCCAGCTCTCGGCCCTGGGAGCGGCCGCATGACCGGTTGGGGGCTTGCCCTCACCTATGCCCGGCGCGAGCTGCGTGGGGGCGTTAAAGGCTTCCGCATCTTCCTCGCCTGCCTGTTCCTCGGCGTCGCCGTTATTGCGGCGGTGGGCAGCCTGTCGAGCGCGATTGTCGGTGGTCTCGCGCGGGATGCCCGCAGCATCCTGGGCGGCGATATCTCCGTGCGCCAGATCCATCAGCCGATCAGCCCTGAACAACTGACTTGGCTCAAGACCGAAGGCGCCAGCGTTTCCGAGATCATCGAGATGCGCGCGATGGCGATCCGGCCCGATGATGGCAGGCGCAATCTGGTGCAGCTCAAAGCTGCCGGCGACACTTATCCGCTGGTCGGTACTCTGACGTTTTCCGAGCAACTACCGGGCTCGGTCTTTGCTGTCACGGATGGTGTCGTGGGCGCTGCCGTTGAAAAAAGCCTCGCGACCCGCCTCGACCTCAAGCTCGGTGACAAGCTGAAGGTGGGCGAGGCGGCGGTGGAAGTCCGCGCGCTGATCGAAAAGGAGCCGGATCGTGCGGTGAGTGCCATCGATTTCGGCCCACGCCTGATGATCGGCATGGCGGGTATCGCGCAGACGGATCTGCTGCAGCCCGGCAGCCTTGCCGAATTCCACTATAAGGTGACGCTGAAACCCGGCGATAGCATTGCGAATTTCCGCGCACGCTTGCTCGCAGCCTTCCCCGATCCGCAATGGCGGGTGCGGGATCTCAGCCAAGCCTCGCCACAGATCGAACGGTTTGTTGAACGCATCGGCCTGTTTCTGACCCTGGTCGGTCTCACCGCCCTGCTGGTGGGCGGGGTCGGGGTCGGCAATGCCGTCGGCTCATACCTCAACGGTAAGACCACGACGATCGCGACCTGGAAGGCGCTGGGTGCGCCGGCCGGCCTGATCTTCAAGACCTATCTGATGCTGGTCATGGCGATGGCCTTAATCGGGACCCTGGGCGGCACTTTGCTCGGGTCGCTGGCGCCTTTTGCGGTTGAGGCCTTTTTTGGGGCAATCCTGCCGGTGCCGATTGCGGCGAGCTTCTATGCCGTGCCGCTGCTGAGCTCGCTTGCTTTTGGCATTCTGACCGCGCTGGCCTTCAGCCTCTGGCCACTTGGCCGGGCGCGCGAAGTGCCGGCTGCGGCTTTGTTCCGCGACGTCGTGGCGCCGCGCGGCGGGCGTCCGCGCTGGACCTATCTTGCTGGGATCGCTGTGACCTCGATCCTGCTTGCCGGCCTCGCAATTGTCGGGGCGGATCGTCAGGATCTGGCCGCCTGGTTTGTGGGCGGGGTGATCGGCAGTTTCCTGCTGTTCCGCATTGCGGCTCGCGGCCTGATGGCGCTGGCGAAATGGATCGGGGAGTCGCGCCTTAACCCGCGTTTGCGCCTCGCACTCGCCAATCTCCATCGCCCCGGCGCGCCGACCGGCAGCATGGTGCTGTCCCTGGGCCTCGGCCTCACCGTCCTTGTCACCGTCGCGCTGCTTGAAGGCAACCTCAATAATCAGGTGGCCGAACGCCTGCCCGAGCGGGCGCCGAGCTTCTTCTTCATCGATATCCAATCGACCCAAGTCGCTGAGTTCGACGAGCTTGTGAAGGCAACGCCGGGGCAGAGCGATCTGCAGCGCACGCCCACTCTGCGGGGCCGCATCGTGCGGGTGAACGACACGCCCTCCGATCAGGTCAAAACGACCGGCGATCAGGGCTGGGTGCTGGATAGCGACCGGGGCTTGACCTATGCCGCCGAACCGCCACCGGGCGCCAAGATCGTCGCCGGGCAATGGTGGGCGCCGGACTATAGCGGCCCGCCGCTGATCGCCTTTGAAAGCCGCGCTGCGGCCGGCCTGGGTGTCGGGATCGGCGATACGCTGACCGTCAATGTCCTGGGCCGTGAAGTGACGGGCAAGATCGCGGTCTTACGCGAGATCGAATGGGGCTCGCTGGCGCTCAACTTCGCGATCGTCTTCTCGCCCGGCCTGCTCGATAAGGCGCCGCACACCCATATCGCGACCGTCCATGTACCGCCGGCGCAGGAGGACAAGTTGCTGCGCGCCGTCACCGATCGTTTCCCGAATATCACGGCGGTGCGGGTGCAGGATGCCCTGGATGCGGCAACCGAGGTGCTGGAAGGCATCGCTGCTGCCGCCCGGGCGGTTACCCTGCTGACTCTGTCGGTCGGAACCCTGGTGCTGGCCGGCGCGATGCTGGCCGGGCATCAGCGCCGGGTCTATGACGCGGTGGTGCTGAAAGTCTTGGGCGCGACGCGGCGGGATATCGCCAGCGCCTTCCTGCTGGAATATGGCCTCTTGGGCCTGGGCACCGCGCTGGTGGCGGCTGCCGTCGGGATCACGGCGTCTTGGGCGGTGACCGTCTTCCTGATGCGGGCGCAATGGGTCTTCCTGCCCGGCACCGTGCTGGTGACGATCTTGATCTGCTTGGTCTTAACGTTGGGGATTGGCTTTGCTGGCACCTGGCGGGCTCTCGGCCAGAAAGCGGCGCCCTTGCTACGCAACGCGTAGCACTGATCCGGCGGCCAGCTGGATTAAACCGGCTGGCCGGTGGCGGTGATGATCAGATGGACGTAGATCAGAATGGTCTGAACGTTATCGCCCCCGCGTGAGAAGGGCAGGAACAGCGTCTCGACCTCCAGATACTTGCCGTCGCTGGATTGCGCTTCTTCCCAATCTAGCAGCGGGCGGCGTTCGCCGATCACGGTGTTGTAGTTGGTATAGACCTCGTCGAGCGAGCGGCCGTAATAGCCATCATCGAGGGTTTTGCCGACCGGATTGCGACCCCGCAGATTGATCAACCGCTCGGACATCAGGCGATAGGTCAGCTGAAACGGCTCGTAGGAGACCTCGACCTGACCCAGGCTGTTGATCCAGGGTTTCAGAACGGTGGGATCAAGGCGGCGGCGGTCGGGCAGCTCATTCCCACCGCGCAGCTCGTGCCACAGATCGATCAGCGAGAGAGTTGGAACGGAGGCGCGGCCGGCAATCACTGACGGATCGGTCGAACGGGGATAAAGCCCCTTCGTCCCTGCCGTCACGCGGTTTGCCAGCATCGTTTACCTCGTCAAAACCAGAATTCGGGTCCGATGACTGTCTGCCGATCTACGTATTACGGCGACTGTCAGCTTTGCGAGGGTAACCTTTTATTAAGAAAGCTTCAATACTTCGGCTGGGCCGGCGGAAATGGCCGCCGGCACGCCCGGGGTCAGTCCGATATCCAGCTGATTGTCGATCATGGTCTGGCGCAGCAGCAGGGCGACACCGGCGCAGGCGCGGGCAAACGCATCGACCGCATCACGGCTTTTCAGGAAATGCCCGAGGAACAGAGCGGCAAAGATATCGCCCGATCCATCGAACCGCCGCTCGAAGGCCGGTTGGCGCACGCGCCAGGCGCCGGTCTGATCGACCAGCAGGGTATCGAGGGTGCCGGCTGGGGTTTCGCTAGTGCGCAGCGAAGTGACAAGTACGCGGGCCGGCCCCAGCGAGCGGGCGGCGGCGATGGCATCGGCCGTGTCGGTCAGCTTGCGCTCCAGCAGGAACTCCAGCTCGAACTGATTGGGCGTTGCGATATCGGCAATCGGCAGCAGGTCTTGGCGGATGGCCGGCGGTACGGTCGGCCGCACATACAGCGCGCCGCCTTCGCCGACATCATGGTCGCCCATGACGGGGTCGAGTAGATAGAGCGCGTTTGGATTGGCCTGCTTCACGGCGCCGACGGCCCGCGCGACCGCGATCGTATTGCCGGCGTCACCCAGATAGCCCGACACGACGGCATCGCAGCGCGGGAAGATGCCCTGTTCCTCGAGCCCCAGCAGCAGGTCGGCGATCTCGCCGGGCGGGACCACGCGGCCGCGGAATTTGGCGCGGCCGGGATGGTTGGAGAACATGACGGTATCGACCGCCCAAACCTCGTGCCCCAGAAACTGCAGAGGCAAAACGGCCGCGGCATTGCCGACATGACCTTGAATAACGCGGGATTGGATCGAGAGTACGGACACGCTTGGGCGCTCATCCAGACATCAAGGGGATAAAGGCTTATAGACTGCCGGACGCCGAAGGGCGCGCGGAAAATTGTCCTGATCTGTCATGCGATTGTGTCGAGTTGGGCCGGAACGTCGTATAAGCGCTCGAAACACCAAACTCATGGGGATGGAAGAATGGCGTTGGAGATTCTGGGCCTAGGCGAGGCGATGGTGGAGTTCAATGCCGCGCGGGGCGAGGCCGGGCAGTTTCTTCAGGGCTTCGGGGGCGATACCTCCAATACCGTGATCGCCGCTAGCCGCCAGGGTGCCAAGACCGGCTATCTCTCCGCTCTCGGCAATGATGTCTTCGGCGGGATGCTGCGCGATCTCTGGCAGGCCGAAGGCGTATCGGACGCGACGGTCGCTACTTCGGACAGTGCGCCGACTGGCATCTATTTTGTGACCCATGGCGCCAAGGGGCATGAGTTCACCTATTACCGTGCCGGCTCTGCTGCCGCTGCCTATCAGGTCGCGCAGCTGCCCAAAGCCGCGATCGAACAGGCCGAGATCCTGCATCTCTCCGGCATCAGCCTCGCCATCTCTGCCAATGCCTGCGACGCGGCGCTGGCCGCGATCGAGATTGCTCAGAAGGCCGGGCGCCGGGTGTCCTTCGATACCAATATGCGTCTAAAGCTCTGGCCGCTCAATCGGGCGCGAGCGATGATCCATGCGGTCGCGGCCAAGGTCGATATCCTCTTCCCCTCGGTCGATGAGGCGGGCGTGTTGACCGGCCTCGACGATCCCGAAGCCATTGCCGATTTCTACCTCGGTCTCGGCTGCCCGCTGGTCGTGATGAAGATGGGCAAGGAAGGCGCGATGGTCGCCGATGCTAACGGCAAGGACCGCATCGCCGGCCTGCCGGTCGACGCGATCGATGCAACCGGTGCCGGCGATACCTTTGACGGTGCATTCCTAGCCGAATATCTGCGCACCAAGGATGCTCGCAAGGCTGCGCGTTATGGTAATGCCGCCGCAGCCCTTTCGACGCAAGGCTATGGCGCCGTTGCCCCGATCCCCAGCCGTGAAGCGGTAGAAGCTTTCCTCAAGAGCCGTTCCTAAGCCACGAACAGTCGGTAGAGCAGCGGAATCAGGATCGCGGTTGCCAGGGCGTTGAGGCCCATGGCGAGGCCGGAAAAGGCCCCCGCGACCTCATTCACCTGGATGGCGCGCGCCGTGCCGATGCCATGGGCGGCGACGCCGGTGGCAAAGCCCCGGATTCGCCAATCCTTGATGCGCAGCAGGTTGAGCGTGCTGGTTGCCAGCATGGCGCCAATGATGCCGGTCAGGATGACGGCAACCGCGGTGAGGGACGGCAGGCCACCCAATTGCTCCGAAATACCCATCGCAACCGGAGTCGTCACCGATTTCGGGGCGAGGCTGCGCAGGGTCCGCTCGCTCGCGCCCAAGAGCCAGGCGATCCCGACCGCACTGGCCGATGCCGTGAGCGATCCGGCGACAATTGCCAGCAGCATGGCTTTGGCCGATTTGCGCACTTGCTGGAACTGGCGATAGAGCGGGATGGCAAGCGCCACCGTCGCAGGCCCCAGCAGGAAATGCACAAACTGCGCGCCGGAAAAATAGGTCGGATAATCGGTGCCGGTTGCCAGCAGCAAACTGACCAGCATCAGGACCGCGATCAGCACGGGGTTCAGTAGTGGGTTCATTTTGCCCCGGCGATAGATCCACAGGCCAATTTGATAGGCAATCAGGGTCAAAGTCAGGGCCAGCAGCGGGCTGGTCGAAAGATAGACCCAGACTTGGGTGAAATCGCCGTTCACGATTGCTTGCCTTCTTTGTGCTTGGGCAAAGCCAGCTTCATCACCAGGGCCGTTACGGCAATGGTGACGATGGTGGAAACGATCAGCGAGCCCGCGATCGGCAGCCATTCGGCCCGGATCAATCCTAGATGGGTCATGACCCCGACTCCGGCCGGGATGAAAAGCAGCGAGAGGTTTTGCAGCAGGAACCCACCGACCTTTTCAAGCGGCTCCGGCACCTCGCCTTTAATCAGCAACCCGATGAATAGCAGCAGCATCCCGATCACCGGGCCGGGCAGAGGCAGGCCCAGGAAACGGACGATCGCCTCGCCGGCCAATTGGCAGATCAGGAGGAGCGTGAGGGCGGGCAGCATCGGCATCTCCGATCGGGGGCGAGACTGGCACCCTCGCAAGAGGGGCGCGGTAGCGCAATGGCGTCACGTGAAGCCATTGCACTTTACAGGCCAGCCATGATCTTCTGGCGGCGGGGATCCAAGAATAATGAAGGTATAATAACGAGATGGTCGATACACCTTCCTGGTCGCAAGGCTACGTCACCGATACCGGCTATACCCATGGCTTCTATCGCGAACTATCGCCGGCGGTTCTAAGCTACGCCCTGCGCCTCGCCGGCAAGCGCGGACCGGATATCGACAAGCCTTTCACCTATTGCGAGCTTGGTTTCGGGCAGGGCATGACCCTCAACGCCCAGGCGGCCAGCTATCCCCACGGCGAATTCTGGGGCACCGACTTCAATCCCGATCATGCGGCCCAGGCCAAGATGATGGCGGATGGTGCGGGCCTCACCAACCTCAAGATCTTCGACGCCTCCTTCCAGGATTTTGCGGAAGCACCGACCCCGCAGTTCGACTTTATCGTCTTCCATGGCATCTGGTCCTGGATCATCCCGGAGGCCCGCGAAGGCATCCTGGAGTTCGTGCGCAAGAAGCTCAAAGTCGGCGGTGTCGTCTATATCAGCTTCAATGCCTTGCCCGGCTGGGGCCCCGCCGCTCCCTTGCGCCACCTGATGTATGAATATGGCCGCACGCTGGGTGGCAATACGGTCAATCGCATCGATCAGGCGCTGGATTTCGCCGGCAAGCTGGTCGAGAGCAAGCAGGGCTTCTTCGCAGCGGTTGGTGGCCTCGATAAGCGCCTGGAACAGGTGCGCAAACATAACCGCCGCTATGTCGCGCACGAGTATTTCAACGAGGCCTGGGTCCCGGATTATTTCTCCGACATCGCGTCGGCGATGGGCGAGGCGAAGCTCTCTTATGCCGGCTCCGCCAATCCGCTCGATGCCTTCGATCACCTGAATATCAATGCAACGGCAAAGCCGCTGCTGGCCGAGGCCAAGGACCCGATCTTCCGCGAGGTTCTGAAGGATTTCCTGCTGAACCGTCAGTTCCGCCGCGATCTCTTCCTGCGCGGTAATCTGACGCTGCCGGTGCAGGAGCGGGCGTCCCAGCTGCTGAGCACCCGTTTTGTGCTGACCGTTGCCCGTTCCGCGATCCCGGAAAAGGTGAAGCTGCCGCTCGGCGAAATGCAGCTCAAGGCCGAGATCTATAATCCGCTGCTCGATGCGCTGGCGGCCGGACCGGTGGTGCTGGGCAGCCTGCAGGGCAAGCCGGGGTTCGAGAAGATCACCGGCAATATGCTGATCGAAGCGTCGGGCGTGCTAACCGGCCTCAATTACGCGCACCCGGTCGGCTCGGAGGCGGTGGTTGCCGCCCGCAAGGCGTCGGTCGGCCGGCTCAATCAATTGATGACCGGTCCGTTCCTGGCGGGCGAGGTCGGGGATCGTCTGGTCTCGCCGCTCACCGGCAGCGATCTCGTCGCCTCGGTCAATGATCGTCTGTTTGTCGAGGCGATCCAGGCCAAGGCCAAGGACCCGGTTGCCCATGCCGCAACCCGTCTGGCGCGCCTGGGTCTGACCCTGAATGCCGGGGAAAAACGCCTCTCGACCGTGGCGGATATCACCCCGGTGCTGGCGGATGTCTATAAGAATTTCACCGAGAAGACCCTGCCGGTCTACAAGCTGCACGGCATCGTCTAGCGCAGGGTCTTGGGCTTATGGCCGGGTTTGGCGCCCGGCCATGCGCAAGCTGCGCTCATATACCTTCTGATAGGCGGCGGTGGCATAATGCCAGGGATCGTAATGCATCCCCGTACCTAAATGCTCCTGCACATAGATTTGGATATAGAAGGCTAGCGACGGGCCGATCCAGCCCAGGCGCATGACCTCGGGCAGGGTCTCGTCGCTGCTGATCAGGAAGCGGGCGAATTGCTGGGGCTGTTGTGCCGGTTTTTCTTCGGCATGCTCCTGAGCACTGCCGATCTCGGCCGCGTCTTCGGCCTCTTCCCATTCTTCGGTGCGCGAGTCACTGACGCGGCGCGGACGTGTCTGCCGGTTGGTGGCCCCGGGAGGAGGAAGGGCGAGCGGTGTCGTGATAGTGTTCATGAAGGACCGCTCACCCCGCCGTTATCAGGACTTGCCCAACCGTTCGATCTGCTGCTGCAAGGCATCGAGCTGGCGCTTGAGATCGGCCACACCGGCTTCCTCGCCAGCTGCCGGGGTGCTTTCGCCACCACCCGCGCCGGGCATGCCGGGGGCGCCGGGGAAGGGCGAGAACATCTTCATCGCCCGCTCGATCATCGCGATGTTCTGCTTGGACATCTGATCGAACGACCCGAAGGGAAACAGACCGCCAAAAGCGTCCTGCATATACTGCCGCATCTTGTCCTGATTGCCCGTGAAGGTCTTCATCGCGGACTCGAGGTACGACGGCAGCAGCCACTGCATATTGTCGCCGTAAAAACCGATCAATTGGCGCAGGAAACTGATGGGCAGAAGGTTCTGCCCCTTCGATTCCTCTTCCACGATGATCTGGGTCAGAACCTGACGGGTAATATCGTCGCCCGACTTGGCATCGAACACGACGAAATCGATGTCTTCCTTGACCATCTGCGACAGGTTGTCGAGCGTCACGTAAGAGGAGGTCGCCGTATTATAAAGGCGGCGATTGGCGTATTTTTTAATGGTGATCGGCGGTTTGCCGCTGCCATTGGTCGTGCTGGTTCCTGCTTCCGACATATCCCCCGCCTATTGGGTTTTTCCCATTGGTTGCAACGCATCATGGGCGGCTTTGGTTGCTGTTGCAAGGGTAGCGGAACCGGGTACGACGAAATGCGCTTGGCGGGAGGGTGGCGGCTGGCTATCGTCCCTGCCATGGCTGACGGCAAGAACTCAAAGGATGCGCCGCCTCCTGATCTTGCCATTCTGGCCGAGCAGTTTCTCGACCTTTGGCAGGGGCAGTTGACGGCATGGGCGAGCGACCCGGAACTCGCAGAACGCACCGCCCGGATGTGGGGCGCGTGGGGCATGATGCCGCCGCGCCCAGCCACAGCTGCGGCCCCGCGTCCAGCGGGCCCGACCGCCGATGACCAGAACCGGGCCGAGGCCGCTGCCTCTCCATTTGGCGAGCTCCTGGGCGAGCTACGCCAGCTCAATACCCGCCTTGGCGCTATGGAACAGCGGCTGGCCGATCTTGAACGATCCGAGCGCGAGCGATCCGGCCGCCGCGCTGAAAGCAGCCCTCGAAACCGGCGGCGTCGATCCTAGCGGTTTTGCGGCGGCCGTAGAGATTGCGGGGCGCCGGCGCCTCGCCAGTTTTCTCGCCGGTGTGAAGGCCTATCAGACTCATTCTTATAAGCGCGATCTGCCCGATTCGCCGGTGCTGTGGCAGGACGGCGATATCCGTCTGCTGGACTATGCTCCCGACGCGCCCCCCGGCACGCCGGTGCTGCTGGCGGTCCCATCGCTGATCAACCGGGCCTATATCCTCGACCTCATGCCAGGGCGCAGCTTGATGCGTTGGCTGGCCGACCAAGGCGTGCGCCCCCTGCTGCTCGATTGGGGCGCACCGGGCGAGGCGCGGCGGGATTTCACCCTCACCGATTATATTTGCGGCCCGCTTCTGGAGGCGCTGGCGGTTGCTAACCACATCGGCCCGGTCAGCCTGCTCGGCTATTGCATGGGCGGCCTGCTGGCTTTGGGCGCGGCCTTGCAACCGGGCGTGCAGGTCGAACGTCTCGCGCTGCTGGCGACGCCCTGGGATTTCCATGCCGACGATGTGTCCGCCCGTCGTCTCAGCGCCATTCTGCCGGCCCTGAAAGCCAGCATCGATTGGTGGCATGGGCTGCCGGTCGATACTATCCAGATGCTGTTTGCCGGGATCGATCCCCTGCAGATCAACCGCAAGTTCGAAGCCTTTGGTCGCCTGCTGCCGGACAGTCCGCAGGCCGAGGCGTTTGTCGCGCTGGAAGATTGGCTGAACGACGGTGTCGCGCTGCCGCCCAATGTGGCGCGCGAGTGTCTGGAAGGCTGGTATGGCGACAATAGTCCCGCCCAAGGCCGTTGGCGGATCGCCGGCCGGGTGGTGCGGCCGGAGGCGCTGCATATCCCGACTCTGGCCTTAATTCCGTCCCATGATCGCATTGTGCCGCCGGGGAGCGCCCGGGCCTTGGCGCAGGCTTTGCCGTTTGCTGCCACGCTCGATGTGCCGCTCGGCCATATCGGGATGGTGGTCTCCAAGGCGGCGCCCAAAAGGGTCTGGCCGCTGGTGAAGGAGTGGGTGACGAGCCCCACCCCGCCCGTGTAGGCTTCGCAACCGTGATAAGAAAAACCAGTGAGGGAATTCGTTCATGACCGACGTCGTCATCGTCAGTGCCGCCCGTACGCCCATCGGTTCCTTCAATGGCGCCCTGTCGAGCGTGCCGGCCCATGTCCTCGGCACGGTTGCCATCCAGGCGGCGCTGGAGCGCGCAGGCGTTGCCGCCGCCGATGTGGATGAAGTGATCCTGGGTCAGGTGCTCTCGGCCGCTGCCGGCCAGAACCCGGCCCGACAGGCCGCCATCGCCGCCGGTATCCCGCAGGAAAAGACTGCCTTCGGCATCAATCAGCTGTGCGGTTCGGGTCTGCGCACGGCGGCCCTCGGCTTCCAGGCGATCAAGAGCGGCGACGCCAATATCATCGTTGCTGGCGGCCAGGAAAGCATGAGCCAGGCGCCCCATGCGATCAACCTGCGCAACGGCACCAAGATGGGTGACGCGCAGATGCTCGACACCATGATGAAGGACGGTCTCGTCGATGCGTTCCATGGCTATCCGATGGGCAATACCGCCGAAAACGTCGCCCAGAAGTGGCAGTTGACCCGCGACGAGCAGGATCAGTTTGCGCTGGCCTCGCAGAACAAGGCCGAAGCCGCCCAGAAGGCCGGCAAGTTCAAGGACGAGATCGTCCCGGTCACCATCAAGACCCGCAAGGGCGATGTGGTCGTGGCTGACGATGAATACCCCAAGCACGGCACCACCATCGAGACGCTGACTAAGCTGCGTCCGGCCTTCACCAAGGAAGGCACCGTGACTGCCGGCAACGCCTCGGGCATTAATGACGGCGCCGCCGCCGTGGTGCTGATGAGTGCGGAAGAAGCCAAAAAGCGTGGCCTGAAGCCGCTCGGCAAGATCGTCTCCTGGGCGACCGCCGGCGTCGATCCCGCCATCATGGGTTCGGGCCCGATCCCGGCCTCGCGTGAGGCCCTGAAGAAGGCAGGCTGGACCGTCGCCGACCTCGATCTGATCGAGGCCAACGAGGCGTTTGCCGCCCAGGCCCTGGCCGTCAATAAGGACATGGGTTGGGACGTCGCTAAAGTGAACGTCAATGGCGGCGCGATCGCCCTGGGTCATCCCATCGGCGCTTCGGGTGCCCGTGTGCTGACCACGCTGCTTTATGAAATGCAGCGCCGGGACGCCAAGCGCGGCCTTGCGACCTTGTGCATCGGCGGCGGTATGGGTGTCGCCATGTGCATCGAACGCAGCTAGGCCTTTAAGCGCCAAAAAACCCCGCAAGCGGTCACCCGCTTGCGGGGTTTTCTTTTAGGGGACGAAGAATTCCAGGGCGGCCCCGGCGGCGACCAAACCGAGGGTGCCAAAGATCGCGGCGGGCCAACTTACCCCGCCCGGAACCTTATGCAGCCGCGTCAGACTATGCTGGAAGTACCAACCATTGGCATAAAGCCCGGTCAGGAGCACAAAGGCGACCAGCAGCCCGTTGTAGCTTTTGCCGGTGGTGATCTCCATGGCTTGGACTACCAGCACAGCGAAGAACAGGATGGCGGCCATGCCATACATCCGGCGCCACAACATCCAGGGAATCGAGAGGAAGAAAGCTGCCCAATTCCAGGACGCCAGCATTCCCATGCGCTGGACGGAGTCTTTTTTGGCAAAGCCTCGGCGCCAGCGATCTCGATAATAGTCGGCGTTCGGGCCGATGAAGGCGGACAGGGCCGGATCACTGATGAAACCGTCGAACTTCGTCTGATCGTCCATGATTTCCGTCACATAAGTTTCGCAAAACTGTCGTCTGGCTTCTGTGGGCCGTTTTTAGGATAGCGCGCCTTATCATCCGGGGAGGACGCAAGAATGAAACGATATCTGCTGATCGGCCTCAGCGCCGCATTGCTGTCGGCGACCGCCGTTCCGGCCATGGCCGATGTTACGCTGTCGCTGGTCTCGCGCTATGAAACCGGCGTCTTCGAAAAGGGCGCTGCCGAAATCTCGACCTTCGATAAGGCCAGCAAGCGCCTGTTCGTCGTGAATGGCGCGACCTCCTCGATCGATATGTTCGATATGGCGGACCCCAAGAAACTGGTCCCGGTTGGCAAGATCGACGTCACGGCCTATGGCGGCGGCGTCAATAGCGTCGCCGTCAAAAACGGCGTGCTGGCCGCCGCGATCGAAGCCAAGCCCAAGCAGCAGCCGGGCGTGATCGCGTTTTTCAAGACCGACGGCAGCTTCATCACGAAAGTCGCGGCCGGCGCCCTGCCTGACATGATCGGCTTCACCCCCGATGGCCGCTATGTCCTGACTGCCAATGAAGGCGAGCCGAACGACGCCTATGAGGATCCCGAAGGTTCGGTCACCATCGTCGATCTGAAGAACGGCGTTGAAAAGCTGACTGACGCCGATGTGAAGCAGGTCAACTTCCGCTCGATCGACAAGGCCCCCGAAGGTGCTCGTATCGGCAAGCCCGGCCAGGCGTTTGCCCAGGACGCGGAACCCGAATATATCGCCTTTTCGCCCGACAGCCGCACTGCCTATGTCGGCCTGCAGGAAAACAACGCCCTGGGCTTCATCGACATCGCCTCGGGCAAGCTTGAGAAGGTCGTCGGCCTCGGCTTCAAGGACCATATGGTCCATCCGCTCGATGCCAGCGACAAGGACGGCGGGATCAACATCAAGAATTGGCCGGTGAAGGGCGTCTATATGCCCGACACGCTGGCCGCCTTCGCCGTCGACGGCAAGACCTACATCCTGTCGGCCAATGAAGGCGACGGCCGCGACTATAAGGCCTGGGTCGATGAAGAGCGCATCGCCAAGCTGAAACTGGATCCGGCGAAATTCCCCAATGCCGCCGAACTTCAGGACGAGAAGAACCTCGGCCGCCTGAAGGCGATTAAGACGATGGGCGATGCCAATGGCGATGGTCTCTATGAAGAGATCTATGTCTATGGCGCCCGTTCTTTCTCGATCTGGGACGATCAGGGCAAGCAGGTCGCCGATAGCGGTGCCGAGTTCGAGCAGACCCTGGCCGAACGCTATCCCAACTACTTCAACTCCAGCAGCGACTCGGCCAAGTTGGACGACCGCTCGGACGACAAGGGCCCAGAACCCGAAGGCATCGCTGTCGGCCAGATCGATGGCAAAACCTATGCCTTCATCGGTCTGGAGCGTATGGGCGGCGTGATGGTCTATGACGTTTCAACCCCGGCCAAGCCGCGCTTTGTCGATTACGTCACCAGCCGCGATTTCACCGGGGACCATAAGGGCGGCAAGGCCGGCGATCTCGCCCCCGAAGGCCTGCTGTTCGTCGGTGCCGGCGACAGCCCGAACGGTAAGCCGCTGCTGGTCGTGACCAGCGAAGTCAGCGGTTCGACGGCGATCTTCGAGATCGTGAAGAAGTAGGTTGCCAGGCCTGAATGGAAAAACCCCGCGATGAAAGTCGCGGGGTTTTTTCTGAGCGGCTAGCGCGCGGCATAGGCCTTTGCGAGCTTGGCGCCGAGGCGGGCGTTATTTTCAACCAGGCGGATGTTGGTGGCGAGCGAGGTGCCGCCGGTCAGTTCCGACACGCGCGCCAGCAGGAACGGGGTTTCGGCCTTGCCGGTCACGCCCTGTTTGCGGGCCTCGGACAAAGCCTGTTCGATCGCGGCGCTGATCTTTTCATGCGGCATGGCGAATTCGGCCGGCACCGGATTGGCCACGATCAGACCGCCGGCAAGGCCCAGGTCCCATTTCGCAGCCATGATGGCGGCGACTTCTTCCGCGCTTTCGGCCCGGTGATCGACTTTGAGGCCCGAGGTCGGGGTATAGAAGGCGGGGAATTCGGATGTCTGCCAGCCGATGACCGGTACGCCCTGGGTTTCGAGATATTCGAGAGTCTTGGGCAGATCCAAGATCGATTTCGCGCCGGCGCAAATGACGGCCACTTCGGTGCTCGAGAGCTCGGTCAGATCGGCCGAGACATCGAAGCTGGTTTCCGCCCCGCGATGCACGCCGCCGATGCCGCCCGTCACGAAGATGCGGATGCCGGCCAGACGTGCGCCGATCATGGTTGCGGAAACCGTGGTCGCACCCGGCTGTTTGGTGGCAAGCGCGATGGGCAGGTCGCGGCGCGAGAGCTTGGCGATCGTCTCGCCATGGCCCATGCGCTCCAGCGCCTCATCATCCAGGCCGACGCGGATCTTGCCGTCCAGTACCGCGATGGTCGCCGGAATGGCGCCGCCGTCGCGTAGGATCTGTTCGACCGCGCGGGCGGTTTCGACATTCTGCGGATAGGGCATGCCGTGGCTGATGATGGTCGATTCCAGCGCAACGACCGGCCGCCCTTCGTTGATCGCATCGGCGACTTCGGGATGCAGCTCTACCAGCGACGACATGTTTTAGGCTCCTACTTTGGTCAGGGTCCGCCCGGCGGCATCCATGCCCGCCTGCACGGCGTCCAGCATGGGGGTTCCTTGGGCCAGGGCGGCGAGGGTGCCGGCGATCAGCGCATCGCCGGCGCCGGTTTCATCTTTAATGTCTTCTAGGCGCAGGCGCGGGGCCAGCGCTTCATGGATGCCGGGGCCGGCAATGGCCAACCCGTCGGCACCCTCGGTCACGACGACCGTCAGGTTGCTGCGGCCGGCGACCAGAGTTTCGGCAAGCTCCAGGCCGGTGCCGACGCCATGGGCCAGCTCGCTCGCCTCATCGCGATTGCAGAACAGCAGATCGGCATGGGGCAGCACCGCCAGCAGGCGCTTGGCCTTGGGCACGGAGACGGCATCCAGCGCCAGCAGAGTATTCTTCGGTTTCACTTCGCCGAGGTGATTGAGGGCAAGGGGCGAGAGGTTGGCTTCGGCAAACCACACCGGCCAGGCGCTGAGCTGGGGCAGATCATGATCGATATCGGCCGGGGTCAGGGCTTCATGCACCGCCATATCGGCCCAGGCGACCACTAGCCGACCCTCAGGGCCGATCAGGGCGTTATAGGTCGCGGTGCGCAGTTTCGGGTGGATGCGCAGCAGATCGATATCGATGCCGGCCATGGTCAGATATTGGCGCAGCTCGCGCCCTTCCAAATCATTGCCGACATAGCCGCAGAAACCGACTTTGGCGCCGGTGCGAGCAAGGCCGATCGCGACATTGCGGGCAACCCCACCGGGCGCTTGGGTCGAGGTGACCGGATTGGAGGTTCCCAGCACCACCGGGGCTTCGGTGCGCGCGATGCGGTCCCAATTGATCCCGCCGATGCAGAGAACCTTGCTCATGGGTCAGATCCCGCGGCGCCGCTTGGCAGCGGTGACGGTGTTATGCAGCAGGCAGGCGATGGTCATGGGGCCGACACCGCCCGGCACCGGGGTGATGGCGCCGGCAACCTCGACGGCCGAGGCGAAATGCACGTCGCCGACCAGCTTGGTCTTGCCTGGTTCGGCGCCCGGCACGCGGTTGATGCCGACATCGATCACGGTGGCGCCCGGCTTGATCCAATCGCCCAGCACCATTTCCGGGCGGCCGACGGCGGCAACGACGATATCGGCCTGACGCACGACGGCCGGCAGATCCTTGGTGCGGGAATGCGCGATGGTGACGGTGCAGCTTTCACCCAGCAGTAATTGCGCCATCGGCTTGCCGACGATGTTGGAACGGCCGATCACGACGGCATTGAGGCCCGAGAGATCGCTGAGGCGATCCTTCAGCAGCATCAGGCTGCCGAGCGGCGTGCAGGGCACCAGCGCCTCGAGGCCGGTGGCGAGCCGCCCGGCATTCACCGGATGGAAGCCATCGACGTCCTTGGCGGGATCGATCGCCAGCAGCACGGTCGGCGCATCGATATGGGCGGGCAGGGGCAGTTGGACCAAAATGCCGTCGATGGTGGGATCGGCGTTTAGGTCCGCGACGATCTTCAGCAGGGCTTCCTGGGTGGTGTCGGCGGGGAGCTTATGCTCAACCGACTTCATGCCAACTTCGAGGGTTTGCGCCGCCTTGTTGCGGACATAGACCTGGCTGGCCGGATCCTCGCCGACCAGCACGACCGCAAGGCCCGGTTGATGACCCTTGGCGACAAGGCCGGCGATTTCACTTGCGAGCTTGGCGCGCAGATTGGCTGCAAAAGCTTTGCCGTCGATCAGAGTGGCAGTCATGAAGGATCCTCCAAATCAGGCAGCAGCCGAGCCAGCGCCGTGTCGTCACAGGTAACCCGCAGACGTTTCAATCGTGCGGTTTGCCCGGAGACTAGCGATATTGCCGATTTGGGCAAGCGCCACCGTTTGGCAAGGAAGCCGATCAGGCTTGCGTTGGCTGCACCCTCGACCGGGGCCGAGGCGACGCGGACCGCGAGATAGCGGTGACCATCCCCGCCCTCGACCGGCCCATCGATCTGGTCGCGCCCGCCCTTGGGCGTCAGGCGGACGGCAAGCTCGATACCGTCCGCGACCCGTTTCCAGACGCTCAAGGCCGGTTAGGGCAGATAGCGGTAGACGTAAAGACCCAGCACATAGCGCAGGAACTGAATGCCGATGATCAGCACGATCGGTGAGAGATCGATGCCGTTGAAATTCGGCAACATTCGGCGGATCGGGCGCAGGGCGGGTTCGGTAATGCGATAGAGGAAATCGCCGACCGTATAGACGAAGCGGTTGGAGGTATTGATGACGCCAAAAGCGATCAGCCAGCTCATGATGGCCTGGATGATCAGCAGCCAGAGATAGAGGCCCAGCAGCGTATCGATCAGCCAGGGAATGGCACCATACATGCGTCGTGTCTCCAGAGTTCGGCGGGCAAAACTACCCTTATCCCCAGGGAAGCTAGCGATGCATAGGCTGGGCTGCAAGGGGCGGGGCGCAAATCGGTGGCCGTCTTGACAGGCCTTGAGCCGTTCTTCATAGTCCGCGACCACGGATTGGGGCTGTAGCTCAGTTGGGAGAGCGCTGCAATCGCACTGCAGAGGTCGTGAGTTCGAATCTCATCAGCTCCACCAATAGATATTAAAAAAGCTCGGCTGGTTTCAGTCGGGCTTTTTGTTTGGCCGCTTGCTGGGCGATTGGATTTCCCCTTCGACCGCCGTCAATCCGGTTTCGAGTGCGGCGATAGCCTCGGAGTTCAGCAGTTTGGCGAGATCTTCCTCGAACATCCGGGCGAGCTTGATCATGCCGCGATAGGCTTTGACGCCGGCGGTGGTCAGGGCTAGCAGTTCCAGTCGCCGGTCATCCTTGTCCTGGGTGCGTTTCAGCCAGCGGCGCTGTTCGAGTTCAAAGACGGCGCGGCTGACTTTGGTCTTATGCATCGCCGAATGCTGGCCGATCGCAGTTGCCGTCAGCGGCCCGGCGCTGCCCAGGGCCGCCAGCACCCGCCATTCCGGCCGGGTCAGCTCGTATTTCTCTTTGTAGAGCTCCAGAAACCGCAGGCTGATGACTTCGGCCGCTCGATTCAGGCGGTAGGGCAGGAAAGCCTCCAGGTCGACCCCGTCGGTGATCGTCATCGTCTGGCCTTGATGGTTACAAAATTGATTGTTACCGATGTAACGATCAAGGACGATCCTGTCGAGGAGAGAGGCGATGATACGCACCACGGACTTGGCCTATATGTCCGGCTTCGGCAATGATTTCGAAACCGAACGTTTGGCCGGCGCCCTGCCGCAGGGCCAGAACAGCCCGCAGAAATGCAACTATGGCCTTTATGCCGAACAGCTGTCGGGATCGCCCTTCACGGCGCCGCGCGGCACCAACGAGCGCTCCTGGCTTTATCGCATCCGCCCGAGCGTGCGGCATGTCGGGCGGTTTTCCCGCGCCGATTATCCTTTCTGGAAAACAGCGCCGAGTTTTGATGAGCATTCCCTGGCTCTGGGTGCCTTGCGCTGGGGGCCGTTACCGGCACCGACGGAGCAGCTGAATTTCCTGACCAGCATCCGCACGATGACGCTGGCGGGGGATGCCAAGACCCATACCGGTATGGCGGCCCATGTCTATGGGTTCAATGCCGATATGGAGGATGAGTATTTCTTCAATGCCGATGGCGAGATGCTGATCGTGCCCGAACTGGGCGGCCTCAGGATCGCGACCGAGCTGGGCATCCTGGAAGTCGAACCATCGGAAATCGCCCTTATCCCGCGCGGCATGATGGTCAAGGTCGCGCGCCTGGGGGCGGAGGTCTGCCGGGGCTATATCTGCGAGAATTACGGCGCGAAATTCACCCTGCCGAACCGCGGGCCGATTGGTGCCAATTGCCTCGCCAATCCGCGCGATTTCAAAACGCCGGTTGCGGCGTATGAGGATAAGGAGAGCCCGTGCCGGGTGACGGTCAAATGGTGCGGGGGCTTTCACACGACGGAAATCGACCATTCGCCGCTGGATGTGGTTGCCTGGCACGGGAATTACGCGCCCTATAAATATGACCTCAAGACCTTCTCACCGGTCGGGGCGATCCTCTTCGATCATCCCGATCCGTCGATCTTCACGGTGCTGACCGCGCCGACGGGACAGGAGGGGACGGCCAATGTCGATTTCGTGATCTTCCCGCCGCGCTGGCTGGTGGCCGAACACAGCTTCCGGCCCCCCTGGTATCACCGCAACATCATGTCGGAATTTATGGGCCTGATTTACGGCCGCTATGACGCCAAGGAAGAGGGTTTCGTGCCCGGCGGCATGAGTCTGCACAACATGATGCTGCCCCATGGCCCCGATTTCGCGGGTTTCGAGAAGGCCTCGAACGGCGAGCTGAAACCGATGAAGCTCGATCAGACCATGGCCTTCATGTTCGAAACCCATTTCCCGCAGCAGCTGACCCGCTTTGCAGCCGACTTGGAGACCCTACAGCCCGATTACCCTGAGTGCTGGAGCGATTTGAAACGGAAGTTCGACGGTACCCCCGGTCTTAAATAATCAAAAGAAGAGAGGGAGAAGACGACCATGAAGCTTGCGAGTTTGAAGGACCGCACCCGTGATGGCCGCCTTGTGGTGGTTTCCAAAGATCTGACCATCTGTTCGGAAGTCGGGCATATCGCGCGCACTTTGCAGGAAGCCCTTGATGATTGGGCCCATGTCGGCCCACGGCTTGCCCAGGTCGCGGCGGGGTTGGAGACCGGCAGTCAGCCGTCGATGCGGTTTCATGAACGCGAGGCGGCCTCTCCCCTGCCGCGGGCCTATCACTGGGCGGATGGCTCAGCCTACGTCAATCACGTCGAACTGGTGCGCAAGGCGCGCGGTGCTGAAATGCCAGAGAGTTTCTGGACCGATCCCCTGATCTATCAGGGTGGGTCGGACAGTTTCCTTCCCCCACGCGCGCCGATCCTGCTGGCCGATGAGGCCTGGGGCATCGACCTTGAAGGCGAGGTCGCGGTGATCGTCGATGATGTGCCGATGGGGGCGAGCATCGAGGAGGCACGGGCCGCCATCCGCCTCGTCATGCTGGTGAATGACGTCTCGTTGCGCGGGCTGATTCCGGGCGAACTGGCCAAGGGCTTCGGCTTCTATCAGTCGAAACCCTCCTCGGCTTTCTCGCCGGTCGCGGTCACGCCCGATGAATTGGGCGATGCCTGGGATGGCGGGAAGCTGCATCTGCCGCTGATCGTCGATCTGAATGGCAAGCCCTTCGGGCGGGCCAATGCTGGGGTGGATATGACCTTCGATTTTGGCCAGCTGATCGTGCATGCCGCAAAAACTCGCCCGCTGGTCGCGGGCAGCATCATCGGGTCGGGCACGGTGTCAAATAAGCTCGACGGCGGGCCGGGCAAACCAGTGGGCGAGGGGGGCGTGGGCTATTCTTGCCTGGCCGAAATCCGCACAATCGAGACGATTGCCGGCGGTAAGCCGGTGACGCCGTTCCTCGCCTTTGGGGACAGTGTCAGGATCGAGATGAAAGACAAGGCAGGCCACTCGATCTTCGGGGCCATCGAACAGACGGTTACCCGCTATGACCATCCATCTAGTGATTGAAAAGGCATGACAATTGCTGCTTAGCGGGTTCTACCAACCGCAATCGCAGGTGATCATGCAGATATTGCCCACTTCTGGCTTATTACCGACGACCAAACCTGATGCCAAGGCCTTGCTCACGCGGGCGGAGGACGAATTTGCCTATACGCTAGAGTCGGACGATCCTGCCGATCTCATCCATGAGATCACGCAGGATGGCATCGCGGGCCTCTGGAAACATCAGCTCGAAGAGCTGAAGAAGAAAATCACCGAAGAGGTGATGGGTGCCCACGGCGTGACCGAAGATTCGCTCGCGGCCATGGCGCCTGAAGAACGTCAGGCGTTGCAGGAACTGATCGCGCGCGAAATCGAAGAGAAGCTGCGTCAGGCGATCGAAGAGAAGTTTGGCACCAACGGGGTTCCGCAGATGGCCAATACGGCCATTCCGCAGCCTGCCCAAACCGGCAATCTGTTGCTGTCGACCCAGACTCCCGCGCCGGCCGCCCCCAAGGTGGTCGACCCGGCGAACAAACTGGAAAATTCGCCGTTCGAAGACGCCTAAGACCTATCGGCTGAATGTCGGATTGATGGGAAACGCCGCCGGTAAAATGCTGGCGGCATTTCCATTTTAGGGGGCTTTTGTTTTGCCATCCCTGCCGCTATATCCCGGGCTCTCTCTTTTCAAAGGATCGGGTGATGTTCGAAGCAGCAGTGATCACGGGCGACAGCAAGCCGGCAGTTTACGGCGAACTCGCCCAGATGCTGGAGGCCCTGCTGCAGGGTGAGCCCGACGCCATCGCCAATGCCGCCAATATGTCGGCGCTGATCTTTACCAGTTTGCCGGACCTCAATTGGGCCGGGTTCTATTTCCTGAAAAGCGAAGATGAACTGGTGCTCGGGCCCTTCCAGGGCAAGCCCGCTTGCGTGCGGATCAATGTGGGCAAGGGTGTCTGCGGCACCGCCGTCGCTCGCCGCGAATCGGTGCTGGTGGAAGACGTTCATGCCTTCCCCGGCCATATCGCCTGCGATGCCGCCTCGCGCTCCGAACTGGTCGTGCCCTTGATCAAGCACGGCAAGGTCTTGGGCGTGCTTGATCTCGACAGCCCGGTTCCGGCGCGCTTCGATACCGACGATCAGGCCGGCATGGAAAAGCTGGTCGCGATCTTCCTTTCGGCCAGCAGCTTCTAAAAAACTAGAGCAAGCCCCTTCCGCTTGCGCTCCATCCATCGCTATATAGTCTAACTATATCTCGATTGGCGGAGCTGCCCCTTGTCCATCGAAGCCCTCATTTCCCTGACCAGCGATGGCGTGCCCGCCGTCGGGCGCGGCCGTATCCAATTGCTGGAAGCGGTTGCGCGCGAGGGCAGCATCACCGGCGGCGCCAAGGCCGTGGGCCTGACCTACAAGGCAGCCTGGGATGCGCTCGATGCGATGGCGAACCTCTTTGGCCAGCCGCTTTTGGAAAAGCGCGCCGGCGGCAAAGCGGGCGGCGGGGCCAGCCTGACCCCGACCGGCATCCGCATTATCGAGGCCTTTCATCGGCTGGAGGCGGAAATGGCCCGCCTTGTCCGCGCCATCGAACCCGACCTTGCCGGCACCGGCATCTCGCCGCTCAATCTTGTTTCGGGGCTGCTTATGAAAACCAGCGCGCGCAATGCCCTACGGGGCACGATCACCGACATCACCTCGGACACCCTGACTGCCGAAGTGGCTGTGGCGGTTTCGCCCGATACCACGATCTATGCCCATGTCACCCAAGGCAGCGTGCGCGACCTCGGCCTCTGTGTTGGGCGGGAAGCGGTGGTGCTGATCAAGGCGCCTTTCGTGATCATCGCGCCGGGCGATGCGGCCCCCCAGGTGTCGGTGCGCAATTGCATCCGCGGCACGGTCGAACGCTGCGAGATTTCGGCTGTGAATGCCGAGGTCGTGCTGGATGTCGGTGGCGGCAAGACGCTTGTCGCGACCATCACCGCCCATAGCGCCAAGGCTTTGGGGATCGAGCCGGGCAAGCCTGCCTGCGCGCTCTTCGATTCATCCCACGTCATCCTGGCCATCGATTAAGAAACCCAAGGGAGAAACCTCCGTGAAGACCATCAAGACCTGGGCATTCCTGGCCCTTTTTGCCGCAACGCCGGCCCTGGCAGGCGAAACCAATGTCGCTGTCGCCGCCAATTTCACCGATGCGGCCAAGGAAATCGCGACCGCCTTCAAGGCCAAGAGTGGCCATGACGCGATCCTGAGCTTCGGGTCGAGCGGCCAACTCTATACCCAGATCACCCAGGACGCGCCGTTCCAGATCCTGCTATCGGCCGATGCTGAACGCCCGCAGAAGCTGGTGGAAGATGGTCTGGGCGTGGCGGACAGCCGCTTCACCTATGCCATTGGCAAGCTGGTGCTCTGGAGCAAAAGCGCCGATCTGGTGAAGGGCGAAGAGACCCTGAAGGCCAATGGCTTCACCAAGCTGTCGATCGCCAATCCGACCGCCGCCCCCTATGGCGCCGCTGCGATCGAAACCCTGAAGGCGCTGAACCTGTACGACACGCTGCAGCCCAAGATCGTCCAGGGCAACAGCATCGCCCAGGCCTTCCAGTTCATCGATAGCGCCAATGCCGAACTGGGCTTCATCGCCCTCTCGCAGCTGGCCGGCAACAACGGCGGATCGCGCTGGCTGGTGCCGCAGAACCTCTATACGCCCATCCGTCAGGATGCGGTGCTGCTGAAGAAGGCCGCGAGCAACCCGGCCGCGACCGAATTCCTGAGTTTCTTGAAAGGCGCCGAAGGCCGCGCCATCATCGAGAAATTCGGTTACGCCTTCTAAAAGCTAAGGGAGCAGCATGCTGGGATTGCCGCCCGATATCTGGACGTCGATCCGGCTGACGATCGAACTCGCCACTCTCACGACGATCATCCTGCTGATCGTGGGAACCCTGATCGCGTGGTGGCTGGCACGCTCCAAAGCCTGGTGGAAGGAAGGCGTCGCCAGCGTCGTCGCCCTTCCCCTGGTCCTGCCTCCTACCGTGCTGGGCTTCTATCTGCTGGTGACGCTGGGGCCCAATGGGCCGGGCAGTTGGATCGCCGGCCTCTGGGGCGCCCGCACGCTCGCCTTTACCTTCGAAGGGCTGGTCTTCGGATCGGTCGTCTATTCCATGCCCTTCATGGTGCAGCCGATCCGCAATGCCTTCCAGGCGATGGGTGACCGGCCGCTGGAGGTCGCTGCGACCTTGCGGGCCTCGCCGATGAAGGCCTTTTGGACGGTGGCGGTGCCGCTCGCCCGGCCGGGATTCCTGACCGGCGCGGTCCTCGGTTTTGCCCATACGGTCGGGGAATTTGGCATCGTCCTGATGATCGGCGGCAATATCCCGGGCCAGACCAAGGTGCTGTCCGTCGCGATCTATGATTACGTCGAAACCTCGCAATGGCGTGAGGCGAGCATCCTGGCCGCCGGCATGGTGGTCTTCGCCTTCATCGTGATCCTCAGCATGACGCTGATCGAAAAGCGCTTCGCGCGGGCCGGTCGATGATCGAGGTTCGTTTCAAAGGGGTGCTCGGCGGCTTTACCCTGGATGCAGCTTTCGAGGTTCCGTCGCGTGGCGTGACCGGGTTGTTCGGCCCCTCGGGATCCGGCAAGACCAGCGTCTTGCGCGCGATTGCCGGTCTGCAACGGCTTGAGGGTTATTGTGCGGTCGCGGGTGACGTCTGGCAGGACGGCAGGTCCTTCCGCCCGACCCATAAAAGGCCCGTCGGTTATGTCTTCCAGGAGGCCAGCCTCTTTCCGCACCTCTCGGTCAAAGGCAATCTGCTCTATGGTTTCACGCGCTCGGCGGTCGGCTTCGACGAGACGGTCGAGCTGCTGGGCCTCTCGCGGCTGTTGGAGCGGGCCCCCGCCAATCTGTCGGGCGGCGAGCGTCAGCGGGTTGCCATCGGCCGGGCGCTGTTGTCCGATCCCAAACTGCTGCTGATGGACGAGCCGCTCTCGGCCCTCGACCGGCAGACCAAGGACGAGATTTTGCCGTTTCTGGAGCGGCTGCACGCCAGCCTGGCGCTGCCGGTGCTGTACGTCAGTCACGATATTGCAGAGGTCGAGCGGTTGGCCGATCATCTGGTGCTGATGCAAGCAGGGCGGGTGATCGCCTCGGGGCCGCTTGGGCAATTGCAGAGTGATCCAACCTTGCCGCTGGCCCTGTCGCGCGATGCCGCCGTCAGCCTGGGTGCGGTGGTTGAAGCCTATGATCCGGCCTATGGCCTTGCGAGCCTGCGGGTTGATGGCGGGCTGTTTCTGGCTCCCTCGCCCCCGGTTGCCATCGGATCGGCCCGTCGCCTGCGGATCTTTGCCGGTGACGTCAGCCTGGTGCGCGAACGTCCCAGCCAGACCACCATCGTCAATATCCTGGCCGTCCGGATCCTGTCGGCAACCGAATCGGGGCAGCATGAAATTACCGCTGTTCTGGGCCTGGGTGATGGCAGCGGCGCGCGCCTGCTGACCCGTGTCACCCGGCGGTCCTGGGACCTGCTGGAGCTGGCCGAGGGGATCGAGCTTTATGCCCAGGTCAAGGGCGCAGCCCTGGTGCCGGGCTAAGCGAAAAGATGGGCGGTCCCGCTGACGCTCAGGCCAACGCGGGTGCCGACGGCAGGTGCGTCCAGACAGGATAACCGCAGCACAATCGCCTCGCCGCTATCAAGCCGCACCGTGACCGAACAAACCGCGCCGCCAAAATCGACCTCGCTGACCGTGCCGACCGTTGACGTTTGATTGAGGGAAAGCTGTTCGGGGCGCAGCATGATCGCTACGGAACCGGTGCGATCCTTATCATCCAGGGCGATCCGGCCAAGCGGAGAATCGGCCCAGCCATCAACCGCGATTGCCGGCAGCAGAATGGCCTCGCCTAGGAATTCCGCGATCATCGCATCCTTGGGGCGCAGATAGAGTTCGCGCGGCGGGCCGATCTGTTCCAGGCGTCCGGCCCGCATCACCGCGACCTGATCGGCAAAGGAGAGCGCTTCGGCCTGATCATGGGTGACGAGGATGGTCGTGATACCGGCCGCGCTCAGCAGGTCGGACACCGCCTTGCGGGTGCTGGCGCGCAGGCCGGTGTCGAGGGCGGAGAAAGGCTCGTCGAGCAGCATCAGGCGCGGCTTGCGCGCTAGCGCCCTTGCCAGCGCCACCCGCTGCTGCTGCCCGCCCGAGAGGGCATCGGGCCGCCGGGTCAGCATGGCGGTATCGAGGCCTACCATCGTCATCAGGTCGGCGATGATCCCTGTTCGGTTGGGTTCGCTCCGGGCAAGGCCGAAGCCGATATTGTCGGCGATGCTGATATGCGGGAACAGCGCGCCATCCTGCGGGACGACACCGATACCGCGCAGATGGGCCGGCACCAGCGCCGGGCCATCGGCTAGCACCTGCCCGTCGAGAATCAAGCGGCCGCTATCGGGCGCATCATAGCCGGCGATCAGGCGCAGCAGCGTAGTCTTGCCGGATCCGGAGGGGCCGACGACGGCGGTGCGGCTGCCGGCCGGGATCTGCAGGTCGATCCCGTCGAGAGCCGCGACCGATCCATAGAGTTTCCGCACCGCGTGCAGTTCAAGCAGGCTCATCGTCCGGCGGTCCGTTTCGAATGGGAATGAAGAAGCCAGGTCAGCGGCAGGGACAGCACGACCATCAGCACGGCATAGGGGGCAGCGGCGGCATAATCGATCTCGCTGCTATAGGACCAGAAGGAGGTCGCCAGGGTTTCGGTGCCATTGGGGGCCAGCATCTGGGTCGCGGTCAGCTCGTTCATGATGCCCAGCGAGACCAGGGCGGCACCGGCGGCAGCCCCGGGGGCGGCCAGCCGGATCGTGACTGACCAGAGGGCGCGCAGGGGCGAGCGGCCGAGGCTGCCGGCCGCCTGTTCCAGCTCGATCGGCGCCTGGGCGATGCTGGCGCGCAGGCTGATCAAGGCGCGCGGCAGGAACATCAAGGCATAGGCTAGTAGCACTGTGGTCACGCTTTGATAAAGCGGCAGTGCCACCCGGACCGTGATGGTGACCAGCGCCAGGGCGATCACCACACCGGGCAGCGATCCGACGATATAATTGCAGGCTTCCAGCACCCGATTGAAGGCACTTGGCGCCCGGATCGACAGCCAGGCCATGGGGATTGCGAGGATCGTGGTGACGATCCCGCCGGCGAGTGCCAGCAGCAGAGTCTGGATCAGCGCATCCGAGATCTCCGGTAGGCGCCAGATGCTGGTCCCGCCGACGATGATCCAGCGGGCGAGGGTGACAAAGGGCACGCCGAGCGACAGGGCAGCTGCCCCGATCGGTACCAGTAGCCACAATAGCGTGGTGCGGCCCAGAGGCTGACGTATCGCCGGCCGGGCAGCCCCCGATCCAACGCGGGCGTAGCGCTCCTTACCTCTCGCCTTAGCCTCAAACGTCAGCAGGGTAAAGCAGCAGACCACCAGCACGCCCGCCAGCATATTGGCGGCGGGGCCGCTATAGCTCGATTGGAACTGCGAGATGATGGCGGTGGTGAAGGTGTCGAAGCGGATCATCGAGAAGAGGCCGTATTCGGCCAGCAGATGCAGTCCGACCAACAGGGAGCCGCCGCAGATGGCGAGGCGCAGTTGCGGCAGCACGACTTGCAAGAAGATCTGCAACGGGGTCTTGCCCAAGGAGGCGGCGGTGTCTTCGAGCGCGGGATCGAGCCGTCGCAGGGCGGCCGTCACCGGCAGATAGAGGAAGGGAAAATAGGCGATGACGGAAATCGTCACCCCAGCGGCAAGCCCATGGAAGCGCGGGGCGACGGTCACCCAGGCATAAGAATGCACAAAGGCTGGCACAGCGAGTGGCGCGACGGCGAAGCCCGACCAGAGGCGGGCGCCCGGAATATCGCTGCGCTCGGTCAGCCAAGCCAAAGTCACGGCCAGCAGAATGCAGAGCGGCACCGTGCAGGCGACCAGTAGCACGGTATTCACCAGCAATTCGCCAACGCGCGGGCGGAAGATGAGCGCGCTCGAGGCTTCCCAGCCGATTTGCACTGCAATGCCGATGATGAAGCCCAGCGGCAGCAGGGTTGCGAGCGTGACGATCAAGGCAGCGCCCGGCATGAAAGGGCGCACCATTTTAGCCGATGGCGGCATCAGCAGTCCTGTCGAACGGGATGACCCCGGCAGAAGCAGATCTGCCGGGGTCATGACCTCTAGCCCAAAGGGGCTGGGGAGGAAAGCCTAGAGCAGGCCAGCCTGGGTCATCAGCTCGGTAACCTTCTTGCTGTTCAGCTTGGAGGCCTCGACCTTGGGGGCATTAAGGGCCTTCAGCGGTTCCAGCTTCGGGTGCGAGTCGCCGTTCACGGCATATTCGAAGCTGTCTCCGGTCTTGAGGATGTCCTGGCCACCCTTGCCGGTGATCCACTTCAAGAACTTCTGGGCGTCTTCCTTATGCTTGCTGGATGCCAGCACGCCGCCGCCCGAAACGCTGACAAACGCACCCGGATCCTGGTTGCGGAAGTAATGCAGGGCGACCTTGTTGCTGTTTTCGCCGGTCTTGGCCTGATCACCGAACCAGTAATAGTGATAGATCACCGCGCCATCGACTTCACCGGCATTCACGCCCTTCATGGCGACGCTATTGCCCTTGAACGGCAGGGCGTTTTCCTTCATCGCCTTCAGCCAGGCGGCGGTGGCGGCTTCGCCCTTCAGCTCCAGCAGCGCGCCGACGATGGCCTGGAAATCGGCACCCGAGGGCGAGGCGCCCCAGCGGCCCTTCCACTTGGCATCGGCCAGGTCCAGCATCGATTTCGGCAGGTCTTCGGCTTTCAGCTTGGTCTTGTCATAGGCAAAGACGGTGGTGCGGGCGGCAATGCCGACCCATTTGCCACTGGCGGGCTTATAGCCGTCCGGCACCTGGGCCAGGGTGGCGGCATCGACCGGGGCGAACAGGCCGGCATTATCGACCAGCGCCATGGCCGGGGAATTTTCGGTCAGGAATACGTCGGCCGGCGAATTGGCACCTTCCTGAACGATTTGATTGCCAAACTCGGTGTCGCTCCCCTTGCGGATCGTAACCTTAATGCCGGTTTCCTTGGTGAAGCCGGCAACCCAAGCTTCGGTCAGGCTGGCATGCTGCGCATTATAAACGACGATGCCGTCGGCGCTCTGGGCCAGAACGGTGCCGGGGGCTGCAAGCAAGGCAACGGCAAGGGCGAGGGACGAGACTTGGACTTTCATGAAGGACCTCTCTGGTCGAAAAATCGTCGGCGTTTGTAGCGGACGCTACAGTCGTGAACCCGCCCGGAAAGGACCGTCAATCGAAATGTACTTTAGAATTAATATAGTTAATTAGATAAAGTTTTCAGTAAAACAGCCGGCAAGGGCAGGATATCCGCGGCCTGCGGCAATCTGCTGATAACGCCTCGCATGTTCAATCCGAAGCCCTGATATTTGGCAGCTGCATTGGCCACCCTATATAAGACTTAGACCATCAAGAGGTAGGGACCGCGACATGACGCTGAAGACCTATGCCGTAACGCGCAGTGACGACGAATGGCGCGATCTGCTGACGCCGGAGCAATATTATGTGATGCGGGGGCATGGGACCGAGCGGCCGGGTTCCTGCGCCTTGCTGACGGAAAAACGCTCAGGCACCTTCACCTGCGCGGGCTGCGACCAGGCGCTGTTCGAGACCGACCGCAAATTTGAAAGCGGGACCGGCTGGCCAAGCTTTAACGACCCGGTCGCGGGATCGGTCGAAACCACCGTCGATCGCAGCCATGGCATGGTACGGATCGAGGTGCATTGCGCGACCTGCGGCAGCCATCTGGGCCATGTGTTCGAAGATGGGCCGCCGCCAACCCATCTGCGCTATTGCATCAATGGCGTCGCGATGAACTTCACGCCGGCTTGATTTTGCGGCGGCGATCATCCTTGAAGGCCAGATAAAAGACGCCAAGACCGGCGATGCCTAATAGGGCGCCGACCCAGCCGGTCGAGGCAAAGCCGAAACCGGCGCTGATCGCAAGACCGCCCAGCCAGGCGCCGAGCGCATTGGCGACATTGAAGCCGGAATGATTGAGGGCGGCGGCCAGAGTCTGGCTGTCGCCAGCCACATCCATTAGGCGGATCTGCAAGGCCGGCCCGATGGCGATGCCGCAGCCGCACAGGAACACGCAAGCCGACAGGGCAAAGGGGTTGGCAGCCGTCAGCCACAGCAATCCTTGGAAAAAAGCGCTCCAGACTAGGGTGCCGCCGATGGCCATCATTAGGGATTTATCGGCGAGCCAAGCGCCAGCGAGATTGCCGAGTACGCACCCCAGGCCAAACAGCATCATGATCATTGGCACCAGATAGGCCGGCATCATCGCAACCGCGGTCGCGGTCGAGGCGATATAGCTGAAGACCGAGAAGAAGCCGCCAAAACCGACCGCACCAATGCCGAGCGTCAACCAGATCTGCTTACGCTTGAAGGCGGCGAGTTCGCGCAAGGGGCTGGCGCCCGGGCGCACCTTGTCTTGCGGCAGGAACAGCCAGATCAGGGCTACCGTCAGAATACCGATGCCGCCGACGATCCCGAAAGCGACCCGCCAGCTCAGTTCCTGGCCGAACCAGGTCGCGAGCGGCGTTCCGATCAGGGTCGCGATGGTGAGGCCCGTCATCACGCGGGCAACGGCCTGGGCGCGTTTGTCCGGGGCGACCATGGAGGCGGCGACCAGCGCCGCGACACCGAAATAGGCGCCATGCGGCAGGCCGGTCAGGAAGCGCAGGAAAACAAAGGAGGCATAGCCGGGCGCAAAGGCGCTAACGATATTGCCGAGCGCGAAGATCGCCATCAAAGCCAGCAGCAAGGTCCGACGCGAGAGCTTGGCGGCCAGAACCGCGATGATCGGCGCACCAACCACCACCCCCAGCGCATAGGCGCTGATCGCATGGCCCGCTTCCGGGGTGGTGACGTTCAGCCCTTCGGAGACATTGGGCAGCAGCCCCATGATCGCAAATTCGCCAGTCCCGATGCCAAAACTGCCCATCGCGAGCGCCAGTTCGACCAGGCCACGGGCGAGCGGTGACAAAGGGGGCGGGGCATCGGCACGGGGGCTGGTCATAATCTCTCGGATATCTGGGAAAACAGGAGCGGGCTTTGGGTGAGATTAGCTGACCTTTTCGCTTCTGCAGCGAGAAAAGTGTGTTTTTCGACCTGTGAGTTTGCAGAGCAGCATCGCGAGACATTCAAGTGCTGAGCGTTTGTTTAAAATGCCATTTAAAAAGTATTTCCAATCAAACGATATGGGTCTTTGTCATTGATTGCTGAATAAATTGGTATAGATTTTAAGGGAGGCTATCTTTGTTTGAATTCAAACGATTTAGATCTTCGTCTGTTCGTGAGGTCCTGAGCCTGGAAGAGGATCTCTCCAATGAAGATCTGAGTTGCTTGGAAAGCGGATGGTTAAGTCTCGACAATATTCTATGTCTGCAGAATATTCCCGCAAACGGATTTGCTAAGGTGACGAACGATGGATGGCGGAATTCTCCTTGCTCAGGCTCTGCCGCTGATTAGCCAGGCAGCCGGTACGCAGGCGATCGGTCGCATCGACACCGTCACCGGGCAGGGCACAGTCACCCGTGTCGACGGCAGCGTGGTCGAGGCGACCAAGGGCCTGCCGGTCTATCAGGGCGATACGGTCGACACGCCTAAGGGCGGCAAGGTCGGTATCGTCTTTGCCGATAACACGACCTTTGCACTGGGCGAAAACGGCCAGATGCGCTTGGATGAGATGGTCTATAACCCCTCGTCCAAGGTCGGGTCGCTTGGCCTTTCCATGCTGAAGGGCGCGTTTGTGATGGTGACGGGCGAAATCGCGCCCTCCAGCACCGACGCCATGACCATTCGGACCCCGGTCGGCACCATCGGTATTCGCGGCACGAAGATCGCCGGCGGGCTCGATGCCTCCAGCGGCCTCGTGCTCTCGTTGCTGCCCGATCCGGTTGGCCGCCCTGCTGCTGTTGTCGTCTCCAATGCTGCCGGCACTCAGTTCATTACCGAAGCCAATACAGGGATCCAGATCGCCTCTTACAACACGGCACCGACCGCCCCGATGCCGGCCGCCAATCTGCCGGGCTCGCTTGGCGATGTGTTGGCTCAGGTGCTGGCGTTTGTCGATGGCATGATCGGCGATCAGATCGTCCAGGCGATCCAGCAGGTGGCCGACGCCCAGGCGGCTGAACGCGCCGCTGCTGTGCGCGATGCCGATCCGGATGCGGCCCCGGTCGAAGCGGCCCAACCCGGCACCACCACCGATGGTGCGGTGAAGGTCCTGCTGACCAGCGATGTTCCCTTGTCCGATCTGCTGGCGCAAAACCCGGAACTGCCGACCGTCACGCCGATCTATAGCTATAAGCCCACGGCGCCGGTCGTAACCCCGCCGAACACCACGCCGCAGGATACGATCTCGCCCACCCCGACCTTGACCGGCACCTATATTGTCGGTACCAACCGGGATGAGGTGCTGATCGGTACCGTCGGCGCCGACAAGCTCTATGGCATGGGCGGCAATGATGTGATCTTGGGCCTGGATGGTGCCGATTACATCGACGGGGGTGCCGGCAACGACATGATCGTGGCCGGCCGTCTTGGCTATAACACCTATAATGATGCGCCCGATGCGACGACGATCATCGGCGGCGCCGGCAATGATACGGTCTTCGGCTACGTACCTGATGCGACGAGCGGCAGCCATGTCGTTCTCGATGTGGTGCTCGACGGGGTAGAAGCGCTGAATCTCGATGTCACGCAGATGGTTGCGCAGCCGGAGCAGACCTATCAGGGCCTCGAAATCGGCGCCAATGTGCTCGATAGCGCGCCGCAGATCCTGCTCTATGCGACCGCGCAAGACCTCGACGTCATTTTCCATATCGATGTGGATTCCGAATATGAAGGCACCAAAGGCCTTAACCTCAATGCCTCGGTGATCAGGAACGACATGGTCATCAACGGCACCGATAATAACGACAAGATCTTCGGTGGCTTCGGTAACGACGAGATCCGTGGCTATGACGGCAGCAATCTGCTGGTCGGGGGTGCGGGCGACGACAGTCTTTATGGCGGCGAAGGCGGCAATAGCACCCTAATAGGTGGCGCCGGCGACGATTGGTTGGACAGCGGCGAAGGCAATGACATCCTTTCCGGCGGTGCCGGCAACGATCTGATGATCGGCGGCGCCGGTGCGGACAAATTTGTCGGCGCGGCCTTGGGTAATGACAGCTTCTTCTATGAGAGCAAGCTCGACGGCAACGACACCATCGAGAATTTCGCCAGCGGCTCCAGCAGCTTCTGGTTCCATCCCTATAGCGATGTCGACACGATCGCGCCCAGCAACTTCATGACCGTGGGCGGCGCCGGTTATGACGGGACGGGTGGCACTGGCGCCCCGCGCTTCGTCTTCTGGGATAATGGCGTCGGTGGCGGCAAGCTCTATTACGATGCGGACGGCAGCGGATCGGGGGCAGGGTACGTCATTGCGACCATTGAACATGGCACGGTGACGGCGGGCGATATTCACGTCAATTTCCCGGCCTCCATGCCGGTCTGACGCTTCCTCGCAAACCAAACCGCAAAGTCTCCGAAGTCGCCTCTCGGGGGCTTTGTCGTCTCTGGACACTCGATCGCGATTACTGCCCAATGTCCACTCCTCCCCCTGACGAGTCGAGTGTGATGGATAGCCAAGCCCCCTTCGCCGTGACGATCGATGATATTGCCGCCGCATCCCGCCGCATTGCCGGGCAGGCGGTGCGGACGCCGCTGCTGCGTTTCCCGGCCCTGGACGAGTTGACCGGCGGGCGGATCTTCGTGAAGCCGGAAATGCTGCAACGGACAGGCTCGTTTAAATTCCGAGGCGCCTTCAACGCGCTCTCCTCCCTTCCGGCCGCGGCCAAGACCTCCGGCGTGGTCGCCTGGTCGTCGGGCAATCATGCCCAGGGCGTGGCGCTGGCCGCCCGCCTGCTCGGCATGCCGGCCGTGATTGTGATGCCGGCCGATGCGCCGCAGGCCAAGATTGCTGCCACCCGTGGGTATGGGGCGGAGGTCGTTACCTATGATCGCTGGGGCGAAAGCCGTGAAGAGATCGGCGGTCGGATCGCGCGCGAACGGGGCGCCGAGATCATTCCGCCCTTTGACGATGTGCGGATCATCGCGGGGCAGGGCACGGTTGGTCTGGAAATCGCCCAGGATGCGGCAGCCCAGGGGATTGCCATCGATGAGGTGGTGGTGAATGTCTCGGGTGGCGGTCTCATCGCCGGTGTCTCGACCGGGATTCAGGCCAGCATGCCGGACGTTAAGGTCTTTGCCGCCGAACCGGCGGGCTTTGACGATCATGCCCGCTCGCTCGCTGCCGGCGAACGCCTGACCAATTTCGCAGGTGGGGCCTCCATCTGCGATGCCCTGCTCTCGCCGTCCCCGGGGGAGATAACCTTCTCGATCAACCGCCGGCGTTTGTCGGGTGGCTATGCGGTCACGGATGCGGAAGTGATGACGGCAATGGCCTATGCCTTCCGCACCCTTAAGCTCGTAGCGGAACCCGGCGGGGCCGCCTCGCTAGCGGCGCTGCTAACCGGCAAGATTGCCGCCAAGGATCGCACGATCGTGCTGGTCATGAGCGGCGGGAATGTCGATCCGGCCCAGATGGCGGAAGCGTTAAGTCGTTAACCTTTTAAATGAAAACCCCCGCCGGTGGCAGCGGGGGTTCAACTATAGATCAAGATATATTCGTCTTAATTATAGTAATGCAGCAGCGCCGGATCTTCGACCGGTCGTTCGGTCGGCGGCAGGCTCATGCCCTGCTGGGCTTGCAGTTCGGTCAGGAACCGGATGTGGCCGGAAAAGACCTTCAGAATGCCGCGCACCACGGGGTCGAGCTTGGCCAGGCGCTTGTCGAGATAGTCGCGCGGCAGGGCCTTCACGACCGTGGTCTGAACGGCGCGAACGCTGGCCATACGGTCGGTTCCGTCGATGATCGACATCTCGCCGAAGATCCCGCCCGGGCCGATCCGGCCGACCACGACGGGGAAGCCGTCGCAGCCCAGCTTGAAGACTTCGACCATGCCGGATTCGACGATATAGAACTGATAGCCCTTCTCGCCTTCCTTAATGATCACGTCATCCGGATGATAAATACGGCGATCCATAATCGTATGCCGGGGGGACATGTTAACCACCTTTTGTCTGTATTCGCTGTTCCGGATGTCGGTTAGGTGTTTGTGACATCGTCCAAACCCTGCGACAATTATATAAAATGCCGGTCAGCCATGAGTCAAATGCATTTAAAAAGAGTTAACAAAATTAATCTTTCGCCGAATTCGTTAATTAATTCGTTAACGTCGGGCTCTGGCAAGACGAAGGCGCATACCGCGCAAGGGGAGAGGCAGGGAAGCGATACGAACCCGCAGGGAATCTCCCCAGCATCGCTTTAAGAAGGGGACACTTGCTCTGGCAAGGTCCGTGGTTGTCCACACCATCGTTGTTCGCGCAAAGATGGATTTCTGATACGGTCACGCTTACGGAGATCCAAAGCCTTAAGAGATGAAGATGCGGAACAAACTGATCTCGGCCTTGCTGGCGTCGGTCGCTATGACTTCGGTAGGCCACGCCGCCGAAGCCCCCAAATGGCAGCCGCATATCGATCTCGAAGGCAAGATCGGATCCGACCGTAATCTAGGCGAGGCGGATTTCTTCCTGCCGCTGGCGCAGAATGCCGACAGCCTGCTGTTCGCGAACCTGCGCACCCGCATGGACGGCGATGGCGGTTTTGAAGGCAATGCTGGCCTCGGCGTGCGGCGCATGCTGGACGGCGGCTGGAACCTCGGCGCCTATGGCTATTTCGACCGTCGCCGCTCCGACAACGGTAATTATTTCAGCCAGGTCACTCTGGGTGGTGAGCTGTTGGGCCGCGATTGGGACTTTCGCGTGAACGGCTATGCGCCGATCGGCACGCGGAAACGCACCGTCGCCGGCCTCTCCGCGGCGGACTTCACCGGCGGCGGAATCTTCGTCCGGATGGGGCAGGAACAATCCATGGGTGGGGCCGATGCCGAAGTGGGCTTCCGCCTGCCCGTGTTTGACGAGGAGAGCGGCAAGTCGCTGCGGCTTTATGGCGGCGGCTATCATTTCACCGGCGATGGCGCGGCCCCGAATATCACCGGGCCGCGTGCCCGGCTGGAGCTGACCTTCGACCGCACGCCCTATCTGTGGGAAGGATCGCGCCTGACCCTCGGGGGCGAGCTGCAGCATGATGATCCGCGCGGCACGCAAGGGTTCCTCTCTGCCCGTTTGCGGATCCCCTTGCAGATCTTCGGCGGCGCGGCGCCGTCCAGCCTGACGGCGCAGGAACGCCGCATGGCGGACCCCGTGGTGCGCGATGTCGATGTCGTGACCCAGGCCGGCGCCTTCGGGCCGCGCGAGGCGGCGGGCTTGGCGAATGGCAACCCTCTGGTGGTTCTGGATGCCGGCGGTATGAGTGGCGCCGATATGCAGATTGCGCTGGCGGCGGCCGGTGCCAATAGCACGGTGGTCTTGAAGGGTGATTTCGACACCAGCGTGCCGACGTCGCTACAGCCGGGCCAAACCGTGATGGGCAAGGGCGATTTGGCGGTGAAGACCGCGTCCGGCTATCAAGTGTCGGTTCAGACCCCGGGAGCCAGCATCACGATGGCGCCGCCCGGTTTTGGCGCAGGGACACGGGCGATCGTCGTAATGGCGAATGACAGCTCGCTGATCGGCATGACGCTCAATAGCTCCGATATCGCCGGCGCGGGTGTCAACTACCGTGGCATCAATGTCATCGGGGTCAATAACGTCCTGATCGCCAATAACGTCGTTCGCCAGGATCTGTCGGTATCGCCGACCAGCAGCTCAACTGGTATCGGTGTCGAGAATTCGACCAATGTCGTCATCCGCGGCAACGATGTCCGCACCACGAATGATAATTCGAACGCGGCGAGCCTGGTGGTCCTCGATTCTTCTATCCAGGTCAAAGACAATATCTTCTCCGGACGGGGCTCAGATGCGGCGCATTCCTTCGGGATTTTGCTGGCGGATAATACCGGGACGTCGCTCACGATCCTGTCCGGGTCGACCGGCAATCGGATCCTGTCGGGCAGTTGCGATATCCCGCTTGCTATGCCGGTTGGAACCATCGGCCTTTTGGGTGGCGGTACCTGCCCCTGACACAAAAAAACGGCCCCGGGAACGGGGCCGTTTCTGTCTGTTGGTCGCGGGCTTGAGATCAGGCTTCGCTGTCCGGGCCGATCTTGATGGCGGGCTGGGGAATATTGAAGCCCTGCTTGATTTGCAGGTCGCTGAGGAACCGGATGTGACCGACGAAGACCTTCAGGATCGCGCGCACGACGGGATCGGCCTTGGTCAGGCGCTGATCGAGATAATCGCGCGGGAAGACCTTCACCGTGGTGCCCTGGACGGCCTTGACGCTCGCCATGCGGGGGCTGTCGTCGATGATCGCCATTTCGCCGAAGATGCCGCCGGGGCCGACACGGCCAAGGGCACTCTGCTTGCCGTCCGCGCCTTCCTTGAAGACCTCGACCATGCCGCTTTCGACGATATAGAAGTGGTAGCCCTTCTCGCCTTCCTTGAGGATGATTTCCTCTGGGCCGTACATACGTCGGTCGATAATCACGCGGTCAGTAGGGGCCATGCTCTAAAACCTCATTCCAAAGGCGCCGCGAAAATCGGCGTTGTCGATAATGGCGCCCCGCAGGTCGGCATCCTGCAGAATGGCGCGCCGGAAACTTGCGCCGGACAGATCGGCACCGCGTAGATCACATCCCGACAAATCGGCTTCGTCGAAAATGCCATAAGCGAGCTTGGCATTCGCCAACTTTGCACCTTTTAGTTTCGCATTCGCAAGATTGGCGCCGATAACAGCTTCTTTCTTGCCGCCGATTTTCAAGTGGCTGAGGTTGGCTTCGCTGAGATCGACGGCATTCAGCCTGGCCCGCTGCAAATTGGCGCCGCGCAGATCGGCCTTCACGAGAACCGCGCCGGTCAGGTCCGATCCGCCCAGGTCGGCGGCCGTCAGTTGGGTGCCTTTAAGGTTCATCCGCGCCATCACACAGGCCCGTAGCATGGACGCCGACAGGTCCTTGCCCGCCAGATCGCATTCGGTGAGATCGAGGGTCGAGAGATCGAGCTGCGCGCCCCGGCGCCCAACATGTTCCAGCCAGGTCAGATGCTCTTCGATCATCTTGCCCAGTTTCTTGGGCAGGTCGGCCGGGCGGGCGGTGAAGACGATGCCGGTCTTATCACACGTCGCGAGCTGGGCTTCATCGAAGACGGCGGTTGCGAGATTGGCGCCGGCAAGGCGGGCGCCCGCCATATTGGCGCCGGTCAGATCGGCCCCGATCAAACGGGCACCCGATAGATTGACGCGCGAGAGGTCGGCCCCCTTGAGGTTGGCACCGGAGAGATCGGTGAAGGCGATATCGGCATCGGTCAGGTTCGCGCCGGCGAGGTTGCTGTCGGTCATCAGCGTATCGCGGATAAGTGACTTTCCTGCTGCAGGCAGTTCCATCGGCCGATCGCCCATGCCTGCGCGCTTTGCTTCGGCATTATGGGCAACCAGATTGCCATCCTCATCGGGGACCAGCATCGATCCGCCCTGCAGCTTGGCATTCTGCAGCTTGGCGCCTTGCAGGTCGGAGGCGCGCAGAATCGCGCCGCGCAGATCGGCGCCGCTGAGGTCTGCCTTAGAGAGATTGGCACCCCGCAGATCACCCGAATAGAAATTGGCGTCTTTCAGCGAGGTGCGAGTGAAATCGGCATTGATGAATAGGCTGCCCGGCGCATCGATGGTGTCGAAATTCTTATCGGCAAAGCTGAGATTGCTGAAATCGCAGCGATTGAAGCTGACGATTTCGACCCCGCGATCGCGATTTCTGATCTTTTCGAGTTGTTCGCAATAGCGGTCTACGACCTCTTGAGAGATGCTCTTTTTCTCGATAATGCGCGCCATGACCACCCCGCTGCCGTTCTGGCATCTTCCGGTGTAACATCACCGTGATAAGAAGGCTAACCGTTCCTGTTGCCAGTTGTCCGAGAGGTTAACAAAAGATGAAGGCCATGGAAATCTTTGAAGTCTATGTTCGGCCTGAACAGGAATGGAAGATGCTGGCCTCCTTCGAAACAGAGCCTGACGCAATCGACTATGTGAAGAAGCTGGTGGCGCGGAAAAAGGTTTCCTGGCGCGTGGTCAAGGAACGCTATGACCCCGCGACGGAGACGTTCGTCGGGCGGCGGGTGCTGCAGGAAAAGATCTTCGCCGATCAGGGCGCGGCCGGCATGGGCCCGGCCGCCAAAGCCCGCGAGATGGAGCGTCTGGTCGAGGAACGTCAGCAGCGGGTTGCCGGCGGCGTTCTGGGCAAGGCGATCGCCCCTAACGAGGGCGAGGATGACAGTCCGATCTTCGAACGTTTCGTGATGATGCGGCGCAAGGAAGCCAAGGAACGTGGCGATAAGGGTGGCGCATGAGCGACATCCTTCTGCGTCCGATCGAACCGGGCGACCTCGATACCATCTGCCGCCATCGCCGACTGATGTTCACCGAATCCGGGCGTCCGGCTGAGGCGCTGGATGCTATGGTCGATCCTTTTCGGGACTGGTTGGCGCCGCGTCTGGCGGCGGGTAGCTATTTTGGTTGGATGGCGGAGGCGGATGGGGCTGTGATCGGTGGCCTCGGAATGATGATTCTCGACTGGCCGCCCCATCCAGCCCACCCGGAAGATAGTCGACGCGGCTATATCCTTAATGTCTTTGTCGACCCTACCTATCGCGGCCAAGGGCTGGCGAAACGCCTGATGGCGGAAGCCGACGCCGAAGCGATCCGGCGGGGACTCTCCTATGTGATTTTGCACGCGACGAAAGCCGGTCGTCCGCTCTATGAAGGGTTGGGATGGGACGCAACACCGGAAATGGCCAAGCTGCTGCCGCTAAGCCGATAAAACTGCCGCCGCCCGACTTCGCGATGGAGGCGGCGATCGGCGGCCGTGTGGCTGGGGTGGACGAGGTCGGGCGCGGTCCGCTCGCCGGGCCCGTGATGGCAGCGGCGGCCATCATCGATCCTAGTTTAATGCCGCCCGCGCTGTTGGGCCGGCTTGCCGATTCCAAAGCCCTCAATGAAGCTCAGCGCAGCGAGATCGCTTTTGGCCTGCGGGCCGAGGCCGGCCGCTCTATCTGGTTCGCCGTCGCGGCTGCCAGCGTCGGTGAAATCGAACGCATCAATATCCTGCAGGCAACTTACCTCGCGATGCGCCGCGCGGTCGCGCGCCTGCCGATGGTGCCGGATCATCTGCTGATCGACGGCAATCGTCTGCCGCCCGGAATGCCGTGTCCGGGGACGACGGTGGTAAAGGGGGATGCCCGGTGCCTCTCGATCGCGGCGGCCTCGATCCTCGCCAAGGTGCTGCGGGACGAGGGGATGAAACGGCTCGCGATGCGCTATCCCGACTATGGCTGGGCACGCAACGCTGGTTATCCGGTTCCCGATCATCTCGCAGCTTTGCGGCTTTTTGGTGTGACGCGGCACCATCGTAAAAGCTTCGCCCCTGTCCGTGACCTTTTGGCCGCAACTGACCTTAGAACCCAAGACTTAGCGGTGGAAACTTCATCCAACGCTATAGCTGGGGACAATTCCAAAGGCATCACTTTCACATAATCCACTAACCTACTGATTCATTGAAAAAATATTCTTGACGGTCATACGGTGTCATGCACATGCTCGGCGGTATGACGAGCCATGACCCTCTCCCGCTGAACCGGATCCTTGTTGGTGACTGCATCGAAAAGCTGCGGGGCATTCCCGATAACAGCGTTGATGTTGTCTTCGCCGATCCTCCCTACAACCTTCAGTTAGGCGGCGACCTGACGCGCCCGGATAACAGCCGGGTCGATGGCGTCGATGCAGAATGGGACAAACTGGGCGATTTCCAGGCCCATGACGTGTTTGCCAAGCAGTGGCTGGCTGAATGCCGCCGCGTCTTGAAGGACGATGGGACCATCTGGGTGATGGGCTCGTACCACAATATTTTCCGCCTCGGCGCGATCCTGCAGGACCAGGGATATTGGGTCCTGAACGACGTGATCTGGCGTAAATCGAACCCGATGCCGAACTTCCGCGGTCGCCGGTTCACTAATGCCCATGAAACGCTAATTTGGGCAGCAAAATCAAAGACTAGCAAGTATACGTTCAACTACGCCGCCATGAAGGCCTCGAACGAGGACCTGCAGATGCGGTCGGACTGGAACTTGCCGCTCTGCACTGGTGCCGAACGCCTGAAGACCGGCGGTCGCAAGCTGCATCCGACGCAGAAGCCCGAAGCCCTCTTGTGGCGGGTGATGATGTCCTCGACCCGGGCTGGCGATGTGATCCTCGATCCGTTCTTTGGTACCGGCACCACAGGTGCGGTGGCCAAGCGCCTACACCGGAATTTCATCGGTATCGAACGCGATGCGACCTATGCCATGGCTGCCGCCGCCCGCATCGACAGCGTGCTGCCGGCCTCCAAGGAATCGGTCACGATGGCCCCGGCCCGCCGCGACGAACCCCGGGTGCCGTTCGGCAATCTCGTGGAACGCGGTCTGATCCGCCCCGGCGAGACGCTGTTCGATCTGCGCCGCCGCTATTCCGCCCGTGTCCATGCCGATGGCAGCCTTGCCTCGGATATGACGCGCGGCTCCATCCATCAGGTTGCAGCCCAATTGCAACACCTGCCCAGCTGCAATGGCTGGACTTTCTGGCACATCGAGCGTCAAGGCCGTCCGGTCCCGCTCGATGCCCTCCGTTCCACGATCAGAGAAGGTATCGACGCATGACCGGTCAAATGTACGAGAGCACAGCGCGTAAGCCGCTGTCGGTGAAGGCAGTGGACAGCCAGGTGATGCTGACCGTCCGTGTCGAAGCCGATCTGGAGCGCCGTCTGGCGGATCTGGCGCGCGCCACGGGCCGCACCAAGAGCCATTATGCCCGCGAAGCCATCCAGCGCCTGCTGGCCGAAAAGGAAGCCTCGCTGCGCGATGCCGTCGGCCTGCCGCGCTTCCAGCCGGTGATTCGCTAAATAGAGGTTTGTATCTGCCTACCGGCCTTTGGCCTACTTGAGGCAGACACAAAGAAAAACAGGGGTTCCTCCCCCGACTGCCCCGGTCCGCAAGGTCCGGGGCTTTTCTTTTTGGGGACGAGGGCTAGTCCCTAAAGGCCTCAATCAGCCGCCGCGCCGCGCCCGTGGGTGACAGGCGGCCAGTGCGGACATCCGATAAAAGCGCCGGCAAAGCGGCGGCCACTGCCGGCGCAGCTTTCAGATCGCTCAAGAGCGCATCGGCCACTTCCGACCACAGGCGCCCGACCGCCTGTTCCTCGCGCCGGCTCTGCCACAGGCCTTCGCGCTGCATGGTCTCTGAATAGGATCCGATGGTCCGCCAGACTTCCGGCAATCCCTTGTTGGTGACGGCGCTGGCCGGCAGGACCGGCGGGCTCCAATGTTTGCTGGCGGGGCGTAGCAGATGCAGGGCCGCGCGATAATCGGCGACCGCCCGGTTGGCGGCATTGGCGAGATCGCCGTCGGCCTTATTGACGACGATCAGATCGGCCAACTCCACGATGCCCTTCTTGATGCCCTGCAGATCGTCGCCGGCACCGGGCTGGAGCAGCAGCAGGAAGATATCGGCCATATCGGCGACGGCTGTTTCCGACTGGCCGACGCCGACGGTTTCCACAATCACGACATCGTAACCCGCTGCCTCGACCGCGAGGATGCTTTCGGCCGTGCGCCGGGCGACGCCGCCCAAGGTGCCGCCGGATGGGGAGGGGCGGATGAAGGCCCCTTCATGGCGTGCCAGATGCTCCATGCGAGTCTTGTCGCCGAGGATCGAGCCGCCGGTGCGGCGCGAGGAGGGATCGACCGCCAGCACCGCGACCTTATGGCCTTGTTCGATCAGATAGAGCCCGAAGCTTTCGATGAAGGTGCTTTTGCCGACCCCCGGCACGCCCGATATCCCGATGCGGATCGCCTTGCCGGTATGAGGCGCGAGCTGATCCAGCATCGCTTCGGCAGCTTGGCGATGATCGGCACGGCTCGATTCGATCAGGGTGATCAGCCGCGCCAAGGCCCGGCGGCGGCCGGCCAAAACCTCGTCAAGAAGCGGCAGATCGGGCATGCATCGTCCTAAACAAAAGGGCCATCCCCGCTAAAGGATGGCCCTTAAACCTACGCGAGGATGCGCAGTCTAGCTGATCAGGGCGCCCAGCATCCAGGCTGCCTTGTCATGGAAGGCGGCGCGTTCGGTCGCGAGATCGGCCGAAACGGCGTCATCGACGGATTCGGCGACTTCGATGACGGTCTTGGCGGATTCGGCGGCGGTCTTGTGATCCTTCAAGAGGTTCTCGACCATCACCTTCCAATCCGGCTGGCCGCCCGTGCTTTTCAGCGACGACAGGCCGGTGAATTCCTCGAAGGAGGCCGGGGTGATCTGGCCCAGAGCGCGGATACGCTCGGCGACATCATCGATGGCGGGGGCGAGTTCGTTGTACTGGGCCTCGAACATCTTGTGCAGCGAGGAAAAATGCTCGCCCTTGACGTTCCAATGGTAGGCCTGGGTCTTCAGGGTCAGGATATAGGTGTCTGCCAGCAGGATCGACAGCTTCTCGGCGACGCCTTTGGTGGTGTTCTTGGCCATATTGCCTTCTCCTTGGGATTCTCTCTTTAGAATAATTCTAATATAGGGCCGAGGCAGGCTCTTGTCCAGTCTCGGCACCATCCTGCTCGCGGGCCTCTAGCTGCTGCGCCCACATCCGGGAATAAACGCCGCCCAGGGCCAAAAGATCCCCGTGACGCCCACGCTCAACCACACGACCGTCTTCAAGTACGATGATTTCGTCAGAGTTTACAATCGTGGAAAGCCTGTGGGCGATGATCAAGGTTGTCACACCCGTCGAGACTTGATCGAGGCTCTCCTGGATCGCCTTCTCGGTCTTGGTGTCGAGGGCCGAGGTCGCCTCGTCGAAAATCAGCACCCGGGCGCGTTTCAGGATGACGCGGGCAATCGCCACGCGCTGCTTTTCGCCGCCCGACAGCTTCAAGCCGCGCTCGCCAACCTTGGTCTGATAGCCGTCGGGCTGCTGCACGATGAAGTCATGAATACGCGCCAGCTTGGCGGCATTTTCCACCTCCGCCGGGGTGGCATCCGGGCGGCCATAGAGGATGTTGTAGAAGATGGTGTCGTTGAACAGGACGGTGTCCTGCGGAACGATGCCGATCGCTTGACGCAGCCCGATCTGCTTCACCTGCCGCAGGTCTTGGCCATCGATGCGGATCGACCCGCCTGTGATGTCATAGAAACGATAGAGCAGGCGCGACAGGGTCGATTTGCCAGCCCCACTCGATCCCACCACGGCAACGGTATTGCCGGCCGGAATGGCAAAGCTGACGCCCTTCAAGACTTCGCGGCGGACGTCATAGGCGAAATGCACATCCTCGAACACCACCTCGCCGCCTCCGGGTGCGAGGTCGGTCGCATTGGGTTCATCCGCAACTTCGCGGTCGACCCGCAACAGCGAGAACATCTGTTCCATATCGGTCAGCGATTGGCGGATCTGACGATAGACGAAGCCGAGGAAATTCAGCGGCAGATAAAGCTGAATGAGATAGCCGTTCACCAGCACAAAATCGCCAACGCTCATCCGGCCCTCGACCACGCCCTGGCCCGCCATGATCATGACGGCGATCAGACCGGCAGAGATGATGATGCCCTGGCCGACGTTGAGGGCGGACAGCGTGGTCTGACTTTTGACGGCGGCATGTTCATAGGCCTGGAGCGCGCCATCGAAGCGGCGGGCCTCATGCTCTTCATTGCCGAAATATTTGACCGTCTCATAGTTCAACAGGCTATCGACCGCCTTGGTCGAGGCTTCCTGATCCTTGTCGTTCATCTCGCGGCGATATTTCGTGCGCCATTCGGTCACCGCGATGGTGAAGACGATATAGCCGACGATGGTCACGAAGGTGACGATGGCGAATTCGGCCGAATAGAGGCTCCAAAGGATGCCGCAGACCAGCAGGATTTCCAGCAGGGTCGGCAGGATGTTGAACAGCATGAACTGCAGCAGGAACTCGATGCCCTTGGTGCCGCGTTCGATCGCCCGCGACATGCCGCCAGTCTGGCGATCGAGGTGGAAGCGCAGCGAGAGGGCATGCAGATGCCGGAAGGTTTCGAGCCCGACTTTGCGGATCGCGCGCTGCGAGACCTTGGCAAAGATCGCATCGCGCACTTCACCAAAGGCCTGACTGGTGACACGCAGCAAGCCATAGCCGACGATCAGGGCGACCGGCAGCACGATGGCGGTGGTGAGTGCTGTCTTCGGCGTCAGATCGTCGATGATCCATTTCAGGCCCATCGGGACCTGGACGCTGAGGACCTTGGAGGCCAGCAGGCAGAGCAGCGCCAGCACGACGCGCACCTTCAGCTCCTTCTCGCCCTTGGGCCAGAGGTAGGGGGCAAGCGTGCGGATCGGGCTGGGCGGCTTGGGCGTGGATGTTTCTGGGCTGGACAAGCTAAGGCTTCCTCGGCTTACGCTGGCGCGAGAGCTTTGCTCTCGATGAACTGGGCTGGCAATCGGGCGAAAGTGACCATAAGGGATGCAGGGGCTCCTGCCCACCATGAGATCGCGTTCCCTTAGATGGGGCGTCCGGACGGCAAATCGAGTGGGGCGCAGCCTGCTCGATCTTCTTCTGCCGCCCCGATGCCTGAATTGCCGGGCGGCGGTGGGGGAACCGGGTGCTCTGTGTCCTGCCTGCTGGAGCGGTATTCGCTTTATCGCCGCGCCGATCTGCCCGGATTGCGGCTGGCCCAAAAGCATGCCGGACGAGGAGTGTCCCGCTTGTGCCCGCCGGCCGCTGCGCCTGCGCCGGGCGCGTTCGGCCGTGCTGTATGACGAGGGCTCGCGCGGTCTTATCCTGCGCTTCAAACATGGTGGCCGGTTCGATGGCGCGCCGGCCTATGCAGGCTGGCTCGCGCGTGCCGCCGCCGATCTAATTCCGGAAGTCGATCTGATCGTCCCGGTGCCGCTGCACCGCTGGCGCCTGATGCGGCGCGGCTATAATCAGGCGGCGCTGCTGGCCCGTCATCTGGGGCGCTTGTCTGGCAAGCCGGTGGATGTCGATCTGCTGCGCCGGACCCGCGCAACCCCGTCGCTCGGCGGCCATACGGCCCGGCAGCGTCACCGGCTACTGAAAGGCGTCTTCAGCTTGCGCCCTGGGGCAGAGATCACAGGCAAGCGCATCCTGCTGGTGGATGACGTGCTGACCAGTGGCGCGACCTTGGAAGAACTAGCCTTAGTCCTGAAGCGGGCAGGGGCCGCCGCTGTCGATGCGGTAACGCTGGCCAGGGTCCCGCCGCCCGAGGATTGACCCGGTTGGAAAGCGTCCCCATCCTATGGGTAATGTCTATTGGCCTATCGCCCCTTGGGCTGCATGAGGCCGTCTTTTCAAGGAGTTCGCCCGATGCCGCAAATCGAAATGTATATCGATCCCTTCTGCCCTTATTGCGCACGCGCCAAGCGCCTGCTGACCTCCAAGGGCGTCACCTGGACCGAGATCGATGTGATTGCCGAACCCAAGCTGCGCGCCGCGATGCGCGAGCGTACCGGCGGCAAGAATTCGGTGCCGCAGATCTTCATCGACGGCAAGCTGATCGGCGGCAGCGACGATATCCATGCGCTCGACGCCAAGGGCGGTCTCGACCCGTTGCTGGCCGCTTAGCATGGTGAAGGTCGCGCTGCTCCAGCAGACGGCGGAACGGGAGTTCGCTCCCAATCTCGCCTGGCTTGAAGATAACATCGTCAAAGCCGCCTATCAGGGCGCCCAATTCATCCTGGCGCCCGAGAATTGCGCCATGCTGGAGCCCAAGCGCGATCAACATATCGAGAAGGCGCAGGCGGAGGAGACCCATCCTCTGCCGCCGCTCTTCTCGCAATTGGCTATCAAGACCGGCGCCTATCTGCTCGCTGGCTCCATCGCCGCCAAACTGCCGGACGGCCGGATGGCGAACCGTTCGCTGCTGTTTGCGCCCGACGGATCGATCATCTCGCGTTATGAAAAGATCCATCTCTTCGATGTCGATCTTCCCAATGGCGAGCGCTATCGCGAAAGCGCGACCTTCGCACCGGGGGAACGGGCGGTGGTGGCCGACACCGACTTCGGCAAGGTGGGGCTCAGCATCTGTTACGACATGCGCTTCCCGCAGTTGTACCGGTCGCTCGCCAAGGCCGGGGCCTCGATCCTGACGATGCCCTCGGCCTTCACTGTGCCGACGGGCGAGGCCCATTGGCATGTGCTGCTGCGCGCCCGCGCCATCGAAACCGGCTGCTTCGTGTTAGCGCCGGCCCAGACCGGCGTTCACGCCGAAGGCCGCCAGACCTATGGCCATAGCCTGGTGGTGGCCCCCTGGGGTGAAATCCTGGCCGATGGCGGGACCGAGCTTGGGATCATCTATGCCGACCTCGATCTTGACGAAGTCGCCGCTGCCCGTGGCCGCGTGCCGTCCTTGCAGCACGACCGGGCGTTCGATCCGGCTTAAGCCAAAAAACACGTCACCCCGCACTTGATGCGGGGTCTCTCTGCGGAGAGTGATCCCGGCTCTACGGCCGGGACGACGACCTATGGAAGGTCACCGCGGCTGCAGCCCTTTGACCAGCAGATCCCACAACGGCTCGAAGGTCTCGTCCACCCCCGGCACCTGCCAAGACGGTGCATGCATCGGATGATGGAAGAAGCTGGTGGCCTTGAAGATCGCCTTGGCGGTGGTCATGGCATCGCCCGAGGCGATCTCGCCGGCGTCCAAACCATCTTGTATAATACGCGCGATTTGGCCCTGCAGCTCGTCGACGTGGCCCGCGACAACCTCGCCCGATTCCATGGCGAGGGTGCTGTAGGTCGCAAACATCTCGGGATCTGCATTGATCTTCTGGCGTTTGGCCGTCATCAGCGCGTCGAACCAGCGGCGCAGGCGCGGGAGCGCGGGGCCGCCTTCATCGGCGATCTTGGCCAAGGGATCCGAGACGCGATGCAGCCAGCGTTCGGCGACCGCATTGCGCAGGTCGGCCTTGCTGGCGAAATGGCGATACACGCTGCCGTGACTGACACCCAGCGCCCGCGCGACATCGACCACGGTCGTCTTGGTCGGCCCGTAACGGCGGAGGACATCCTCCGCCGTATCCAGGATCTTCGTCGGTGTCAGAACCGCTTCGGTCATTAGCCTCGTTCGCTGTCCAGCGTCGTCATTTGATAGGCGGGATAGCGGTCGCCGACGGCAGCTTCGGCCGGCATTGCCGCTTCGATCCGGGCAAGATCGTCTGCCGAGAGCTGGAGGTCAACAGCGCCGAGGGATTCGGTCAGACGCGTGCGGGTGCGCGCACCGACCAGCGGCACGATGTCCTGGCCCTGCGCCATGACCCAGCCGATGGCGATCTGGGCAACCGTAACGCCCTTTTCGTCGGCCACGACCCGCAGAGCCTCGACGAGTTTCAGGTTCTGGGCCAGATTCTCGCCCTCGAAACGGGGCAGATGGCCGCGATAGTCGCTGGCGCTGGTCGGCTTGGTCCAATGGCCACTGATGAGGCCACGCGACAGCACGCCGTAAGCGGTGACGCCGATTTTGAGCTCGCGCAGGGTCTTCAGCAGCGTGCCTTCGAGGCCACGCGAGATCAGCGAATATTCGATCTGCAGATCGGCGATCGGATGCACGGCAGCCGCGCGGCGGACGGTCTCGGAGCCGACTTCCGAGAGGCCGATATGCTTCACATAACCGGCCTTCACCAGATCGGCGATGGCGCCGATGGTGTCTTCGATCGGCACATTCGGGTCGAGACGGGCGGGGCGATAGATGTCGATATGATCGACGCCCAGGCGCTTCAAACTATAGGCGGCAAAGGTCTTCACGGCCTGCGGGCGGCCATCGAAGCCGAGCCAGCCTTCATCCGGGCCGCGCAGGGCGCCAAATTTGACGCTGACCAGCGCGCGGTCACGCTTGCTCGAGCCGACCAGGGCGTCGCGGATCAGCAGCTCGTTGGCGCCCATCGCATAGAAATCGCCGGTATCGAGCAGGGTGATCCCGGCTTCGAGCGCGGCATGGATGGTGGCGATGCTCTCGGATCGGTCGGTATCGCCATAGAAGCTGGTCATGCCCATGCAGCCTAGGCCGATAGCGGAAGTGGGCAGAGTGCCAAGGGTACGGATCTTCATGGGGGTCTCTCCATCGGGGTGCGATGAGGATGATATAAAACATTGAATAACAGATTTCAATATCTGTCATTCAATGTTTGTTGATTTGGGATTCACGCCTGAACGATTGGGGTCGCAGCGGGGTTCCAGAGCGCCTCAAACAAGACCTGTCATCCCGGACTTGATCCGGGATCTCGGGTAGACGGGCTGTATTGAAGCGGTTGAGAGAAGGGCTACTCAGTGTGGCCACGCAAGATCCCGGATCAAGTCCGGGATGACGAGATGCTGTTTGAGCCGATCGGTCTCAGGGCCGCAGGAAAGCACCGATGGCCGGGATCAGTGCCGGGTGTAGGGGCAGTCCGGGCGTCTGGTAGGTCGCGAGGTTCGCCGCGCGCTCCAGCGGCGCATGTTTCAGCACATGGTTCATGCCGTCGATCAGCACTAGCCGCGCACCCGGTTTGGCGGCCTGTAGGGCCAAGGCATCTTGGGCCAAGACCTGCAGGTCGGCACTACCCTGCAAGATCATTACCGGCCCCGTGATCCGGCCGAGCTCAACGGCGGGATCGAGCGGGAGCCAGGAGCGCAGATAGGGCTGCACGCTGGGACGATAGAGGGCGGCCAGATCTGGCGGCACCTCGGTGACCGAACTGCCGGCAAGGAGTTGCCCGTTAATCCGATGCGACGCCTCAATGTGAGGGGCGGGCGCCCCGGCCTCGACAAGCTGCCGCTCGATGATCTGGCCCGCTGGAAAGCCGGCACCGGCGAGTAGGATCAGCCCGTCGAGCTTCTGGGTTTGAGCGGCGAGAGTGGCGATCAGGGCGCCTTCGCTATGGCCCAGCAGATAGAGGCGTGACTGGCTGGAGCGCTGCCTTAGGTGGGTAATCCAGGCGATGGCATCCTCAACATAGGTGCCGAGGCGCAGGTCTTCTTCCCGTACCATCGCCGCCGCGCTGCCGCCGATCCCGCGCTTATCGATCCGCAAGGACCCGATGCCCGCTGCCAGCAGCCCCTCGCCGAGTTGCTTCAAACTATCGTCGCGCAGGCCCGGCAGATTGCCGTCGCGATCGACAGGGCCGGATCCCGGCAGGATCAGCACGACAGGCGCGGCAGGGTCGTCCGGCAGCGTCAAGGTGCCGGCAAGGCCGTGATTCGAGATCTCTTCCCGTGTAGCCGCAAGCGCGCCGGACCCGAGGCCCCAGCAAAGGCAGGCCAGAAACAAAACAGGCGCCCCGAAGGGCGCCCGTCTGTTGCTTATGCCACGCCGTGGCAGTGCTTGTACTTCTTGCCCGACCCGCAGGGGCAGGCCGCATTGCGCGACAGGCCGCTCCAGGTGGTTGGGTTGGTCGGATCGATGATCGTGCCCTGGAAATTGACAAGGCCATTAGCATCGCGCTGGTCCAGCAGGGCGGGGTCCGGCTGGAAGTCCAGGCCCTGGGGCACATTGTTCTCGCCGCCGCCGAAGGCTGCATCGGGCGCCTGCATCTGCAGCATCATGTGGCAGAGGGTCGAGGTCGTGGTTTCGCGCAGGCGATAGAGCATGTCCTCGAACAGCGAGAAGGCTTCGCGCTTATATTCGTTCAACGGGTCACGCTGAGCGTAAGAGCGCAGGCCGATGCCCTGGCGCAGGTGATCCAGCGACAGCAGATGGTCCTTCCACTGCTGATCGAGGATCTGCAGCAGGATCGACTTTTCCGCCAGACGCATGATCTGCGCGCCATATTCGGCTTCCTTGCCGGCCATCTTCTCGTCGGCGGCCTTCAGGACGCGTTCCAGGATCTCTTCGTCGGCGATGCCTTCTTCCTTGGCCCACTCCTGGATCGGCAGATCGAGGTTGGTCAGGCGTAGAAGTTCGGTGTGGAGCGTATCCACATCCCACTTCTCGGCATAGGCATTGGGCGGAATGCAGGTTGTGACCTGATTATGGATCACGTCGTGGCGCATGTCGGCAATGGTCACCGACGCGTCGTCGGTCTGCATGATCTCGCGGCGCTGTTCGTAGATGACCTTGCGCTGATCGTTCATGACATTGTCGAACTTCAGCAGGTTCTTACGAATCTCGAAGTTGCGGGCTTCGACCTTCTGCTGTGCCTTTTCCAGGGCCTTGCTCACCCACGGATGGATGATCGGCTCGCCGTCTTTGAGGCCCAGTTTCTGCAACATGCCGTCCAGGCGATCGGTCGCGAAGATGCGCATCAGATCGTCTTCGAGCGACAGGAAGAACTTCGAGGCGCCCGGATCGCCCTGACGGCCGGAGCGGCCGCGCAGCTGATTGTCGATGCGGCGGCTTTCGTGACGCTCGGTGCCGATGACATAGAGGCCGCCGGCTTCCAGCACCTTCTGCTTCGATTCTTCGATCTCGGCTTCGATGGCGGCGATCCGCTTGGCGCGTTCGTCCGGATCGGTCACGTCGGCCAGATCCATCTTCACGCGCATCTCGACGTTACCGCCGAGTTTGATGTCGGTGCCGCGGCCGGCCATGTTGGTAGCGATGGTGACGGCGCCCAGATGGCCCGCCTGGCTGATAATATAGGCTTCCTGCTCGTGATGGCGGGCGTTCAGCACATTGTGCGGAATCCCGGCCTTCTTGAGCTCTTCGGACAGTAGCTCGGACTTTTCGATCGACACGGTGCCGACCAAGAGCGGCTGACCGCGCTCGCGGCATTCCTTCACCAACTCGACGATCGCGGCGTATTTTTCGCGCGCGGTGCGATAGATCTCGTCGTCGTGATCCTTACGCTTCACATCGACGTTGGTCGGGATTTCCAGCACTTCGAGATTATAGATCTCGGCAAATTCCGCAGCTTCGGTCATGGCCGTACCGGTCATGCCGCCCAACTTCGGGTACATGCGGAAGTAATTCTGGAAGGTGATGGAGGCCAGAGTCTGGTTCTCCATCTGAATGTCCACATGCTCCTTGGCTTCCAGCGCCTGGTGCAGGCCTTCGGAGTAGCGGCGACCTTCCATCATGCGGCCGGTAAACTCGTCGATGATGACGAGCTTATTGTCCTTCACGATATAATCGATGTCGCGGGTGAAGAGCTTGTGGGCTTTCAGGGCCTGATTGACGTGATGCACCAGATTGACGTTCGAGACGTCATAAAGGGCACCGGTCTTCAGCATGCCGACTTCGCGCAGAATCTCGTCGATATGATCCTGGCCGGTTTCGGTCAGGGCGACGGTGCGCTGCTTCTCGTCCTTCTCATAATCCTCGTCTTTCAGACGCGGAATCAGGACGTCGATGGCTTTGTAGAGTTCCGAGCTGTCTTCGGCAGGACCCGAGATGATCAGCGGGGTGCGGGCTTCGTCGACCAGGATCGAGTCGACTTCGTCGACGATGGCGTAATTGAAGGGCCGCTGGGCAATGTCTTCCAGCCGGAACTTCATATTGTCGCGCAGATAGTCAAAGCCCAATTCGTTGTTGGTCGCATAGGTGACGTCGCAAGCATAGGCCGCCTTGCGCTCTTCGTCGTTCAGCCCATGCATGATGACGCCGGTGGTCATGCCTAGACGGCCGAAGAGACGGCCCATCCAGTCGCTATCGCGCTTGGCGAGATAGTCGTTGACGGTGACGACATGGACGCCCTTGCCGGTCAGGGCATTGAGATAGGTCGGCAGGGTCGCGACCAGCGTCTTGCCTTCACCGGTCTTCATTTCCGAGATGCGGCCCTGATGCAGGGTGATGCCGCCGATCAGCTGCACATCGAAGGGGCGCATGCCAAGCTCGCGCTTGGAGGCTTCGCGCACCGTGGCGAAGGCTTCGGGAAGCAGATCGTCCAGCGTCTCGCCAGCTTCGAGGCGTGCGCGGAACTTCACGGTCTGGCCGGTCAATTCTGCATCGGTCAGCTTTGCGATTTCATCTTCAAGGGCGTTGATCTGATCAACGGTCTTCTGCATGCCCTTGATGACGCGGTCGTTAGCCGAACCGAACAATTTGCGGGCCAGTGCGCCAAACATCCGTATTCCTTCGAATTCCAACCCAAACGGTATCAGCCGCCCCATGGCGGCAGACGAGACATAAGGGGGCGGGGGAGGACTGTCAATTCGCGACGCACGCTTCAGTTCCCGCTACCGCGCGCAAAACTGGGGGCGGGGGCTATCTTTTTACCCCGTCTTATGGTTAGGTCTGATGCCTAATCGGGCCGGTGATCGGCCAAAGGCCAGCCTTCCCGACCCATTGGGAAGGCACGCCTCGCGATTATGACCGTCAGTCTCTTCGATCTCTTCAAAATCGGCCTTGGGCCATCGAGCTCCCATACTGTCGGCCCCATGAAGGCTGCGCAGCGCTTTGCCGTCGAAACCCATGCCAAATACGGCAACCGCATCGCCCGTGTGGTGGCAGAGCTTTATGGAAGCCTCGCGCTGACCGGTAAGGGGCATGCGACCGACAAGGCCGTGATCCTGGGATTGGCCGGCGAATTGCCCGATCTGATCGATCCCGAACGCGCCGATCCGCTGCTGGCCGAAATCCGCGCAGCCAAGGTGCTGGTGGTCGCAGGGCAGGTCCCGGTGCCCTTCGTCGAAGGTCGCGATCTCGTTTTCCGTTACGATGCCTTGCTGCCGCATCATACCAACGGCATGCGGTTCCTAGCGTTCGATGGCGAAGGCCAGGCACTCGCCACCCGCATCACCTATTCCATCGGTGGCGGCTTCATCATCGATGAAGAAGACCTGGATAAGGCGCAAGCGGGTGCGACCCGCACCTTCCCCTATCCCTTCATGAGCGGCAAGGAGATGCTGGCCCAGGGGCGCAAGGCGGGCCTGAAGATCGCCGATATGGTGCTGGCCAATGAATGCACCCAGCGCAGCCCCGCCGAAATCGACGAAGGCATCGACCGTATCTGGCAGGTGATGCAGGATTGCGTGGCGCGTGGCTTAGAGGGCCATGGCACCCTGCCGGGCGGCCTCAATGTCAAACGCCGGGCCAAGGCTCTCGCGGATGCCATCGAAGCTGATCGCGGCCGCAATACCGCCCCGCCGACCGAAATGTTCGACCGCGTTAGCCTCTATGCCATCGCGGTGAACGAGGAAAACGCCGCCGGCGGCCGGGTCGTGACCGCACCAACCAATGGCGCCGCCGGCATTGTTCCCGCCGTGTTGCATTATTATAGCCGCCATTGCCCCGGCGCCGACCGCGCGGGCATCGCGACCTTCATGCTGACCGCGACCGCCATCGGCGGCCTGTTCAAGACCAATGCCTCAATCTCGGGCGCCGAAGTCGGCTGCCAGGGCGAGGTCGGGGTGGCCTGCTCCATGGCGGCGGCCGGTCTGGCCGCAGCCCTGGGCGGCACCAACGAGCAGATCGAGAATGCCGCCGAAATTGGCATGGAGCATCACCTCGGCATGACCTGCGATCCCATCGGCGGCCTCGTGCAGATCCCCTGCATCGAGCGCAATGCCTTTGGCGCCATCAAGGCGATCAATGCGGCGTCCCTAGCCTTGAAGGGTGACGGCACCCACAAAGTCAGTCTGGATCAGGTGATCGAAACCATGCGCCAGACCGGCCTCGACATGATGTCGAAATACAAAGAAACCGCCCAAGGTGGCCTCGCCGTAAATGTGGTGGAATGCTAAAAACTTCATATTTTTCAAGATAATAACAAAAAAAGGAACCATAGATGGCTGACTTGGATCTACACAGTCGTTTTGCGACGGACCTCGAAGTTTTTACCGACGCCGATGCCGCTTATGAGCGGATCCTGGCGATCTATGAGCAGTCGGCGGGCACGATCCGCGATGCTTTTGCGCGCCTCGCAAAGGGCGAAGACGCCAAGCCGGTGACGGCGAATTACCCCTATCTCGGCGTTAGCATCACCCAGGCGAACCTGATGGTCGATGCGCGTCTGGCCTTCGGCGCGCTGTTCGAGGCGGGCGAATATGGCACGACCCTGACCCGCCCGGCGCTGTTCGGCGATTATTATCGCGAGCAGATCGCCCTGATCTTGAAGAACCACAAGGTGCCGGTCTGTGTCGGCATCTCGAAGCGCCCGATCCCGCTGCCCTTCGTGATCGAGAATTCGACGGCCGATGTGACCGAGGCCCAGGTCCGGCAGATGCAATATTTCTTCTCGCTGCCCGATCTGGCGTTTGTGGATGACGAGATCGCCAATGGCACCTATCGCCAGCGCGAAGATGCGCCCAAGCCCTTGGCGCTTTTCACCGGGGAGCGGGTGGATTATTCCCTCGCCCGCCTCTCGCATTACACCGCGACCGGGACCGAGCATTTTCAGCGCTTCATCCTGCTGACCAACTATCAGCGCTACGTCGATGAATTCTGCTCCTATGCCCGCAAAGTGGTGGGGGACGAGGCGAGCGGCTATGAGAGTTTCGTCGAGCCGGGTGACGTGATCACCACGGCCCAGGGCATGAGCGGGGTCGAGCTCAAGGGCCTGCCGCAGATGCCGGCCTATCATCTGACGCGGGGCGACAAGCAGGGCATCACGCTGATCAACATCGGCGTCGGCCCCTCGAACGCCAAGACGATCACCGATCATCTCGCCGTTCTGCGCCCGCATTGCTGGATCATGCTGGGCCATTGTGCTGGCCTCCGGCGGACCCAGTATCTGGGCGACTATGTGCTGGCCCACGGCTATCTGCGCGACGATCATGTGCTCGACGCCGATCTGCCGGTCTGGGTCCCGGTGCCGCCGATCGCCGAAGTGCAGGTCGCGATGCAGGACGCTATCCAGCGGGTCACCGGCCTCGATCGCGCCGACCTCAAAAGCCGGGTGCGCACCGGCACGGTCGCGACTACCGACAATCGGAACTGGGAACTGCGCTACGATGAATTTTACGAGCGTCTGAACCAGTCGCGCGCCATCGCGGTCGATATGGAAAGCGCCACCATCGCAGCCAATGGTTTCCGCTTCCGTGTGCCCTACGGCACGCTGCTCTGTGTGTCGGATAAGCCGCTGCATGGCGAAATCAAGCTGCGCGGCATGGCCAATGCCATGTACCGCGAACGCATCGCCCAGCATCTGGAAATCGGTATCGAAACCATGCATCTGCTGCGCGACCAAGGCGTCGGGCAACTGCATTCCCGCAAGCTGCGGAGCTTCGAGGAACCGAGCTTTAGGTAGGCTCTTAGTTTGCTCCTAACAACGGCGAACGACGGATCGAGTTCGAGGATCCGCCGTTGTTAGGGAAGCTGATTGATGGGAGGCAGGTATTTCACCTCATAACGAGCGGACGGATCGCGGCTCTGCATTTCTTTTTGCAGCTTCCAAGCCTCTTCCCACGGGATCTCGTCGCTCAAGGTTTCCCGGCGATTTTCGATTTCCTTCAAACGCGCCCAGACCTCGTCGTCCGTCATGCTGACGTTCAAAAAATCGTAGGTCTCGGACTTCGTTACTCGCCAGATGGGCAATACGGTCGGTACGAAGCTGTCCCAATAGGCATCGAGAAAACTTGTAAACCAACTGCAGTCCTGCCCCATCAAGCGGTATTCATCCCGCGGCTCTAGATCGACGAGCCCCCAAGGACAACGGGGACCAAAGCCCTCTGCGCAATAGACGATGCCGGTGGTCGTGTGGGACGGATCATCTTCTAAAACGATCCAACACGAATATTGAGCGACCGGTCCATAGGACCAATCGAAGAGTTCGGCACGGGGCTCACATAAACGCGGGGTGATATTGTCGATAATACGTGGATCAGTGAGTGCCTGAATTTCAGCGGCAATCATCTGTTTCAGGGTATCGGCATCTATCATGATCATCTGCTTTTAACCTGCTGACAGAGCGCTGTTCAACAGCCGCGCCAGCGCCTCGGTCGGTGATCCTGGTGTGCTGGCGCCGACGGCCAGCCCGATTTCCAGATGGCCCAGCGGCGGCAGACCTTCGGCGGTGCCGAGCCGTCTGAGGTCGGCTGGCGCGGCGCAGGCCGGCATAGCGGCAACGGCGAGGCCGGCGCGCACGGCGGCGAGCAGGCCGATCATGCTGTCACTGGCATAGGCCTCGCGATAGTCGACGCCGGCTTCATCGAGAGATTTCAGCGCGCGGTCGCGGCTGATACAGCCAGCTTTATAAAGCGCGACGGGCAGCGGGCGGCGGTTTTCCGGCG